>Ga0209603_1001058_pt1 | contig 29786 bp, 20 predicted proteins | sample COGITO_mtgs_1206_FD_184812 | JGI IMG/M metagenome (GOLD analysis project Ga0209603, IMG submission 184812) | Pelagic marine microbial communities from North Sea - COGITO_mtgs_120607 (SPAdes) (version 2) | ecosystem: Environmental > Aquatic > Marine > Epipelagic ... | reverse complement strand
TACTAAAACAGGAAGGTGCAAGGGTGACCCTAGCTGTTAGCCCCTTGTACATTGGCTAAAAATAGTGACACCCAAAGCTCAGACAATGGGGTACCCTTTGGACATTTTGGGGACGATTTGCAGGCGATTTGTCCAAGGATCCTTGGACATTTTGGGGACGGTTTGGAGGAGGGGGTAGGGAGGGGGTAGGGAGGGGTAGGGAGGGGGGCAAGGAGGGGGCAAGGAGGGGGTGGGGGTGTCCAAAAGTGTAACGAACAATTCGTCCCCAAAATGTCCAAAGGGTACCCCATTGTCTGAGCTTTGTGTGTCACTATTTTTAGCCAATGTACAAGGGGCTAACAGCTAGGGTCACCCTTGCACCTTCCTGTTTTAGTAAGAGCCTGCTGCACCCGTCCTGCACCCGTCCTGCTACCTCTGCAACCTTTCCCTGCAACCGTTCAAACGCTCCGTCCACTTCCGTTACACCTCGTCGCTCTACAATTTTCTACCGTTTTACATTCCTACTTTCATCTCGCGCACTCCCGAGGCCCGAGCTCTGCCGTACCAAAATTCTCCCCAATTTGTCCAAGGATCCTTGGACAAATTGGGGAGAATTTTTGACGGCGCCTTTCCGAGGCGCAGGCGGCGCTGCACAAGGAGTGGCGGAGCGGGAAGGTAGGAAATGTGACGATGGCAGGAGTGTACGGACGGGAAGGTAGGCTCTGTACACCTCTATACACTCCTACTCGCCGCCTACAAATCGTCCCAGAAATGTCCAAGGATCCTTGGACAAAACGCCTGCAAATCGTCCCCAAAATGTCCAAAGGGTACCCCATTGTCTGAGCTTTGTGTGTCACTATTTTTAGCCAATGTGCAAGGGGCTAACAGCTAGGGTCACCCTTGCACCTTCCTGCTTTGGCAAGAGCCTGCTGCACCCGTCCTGCTACCTCTTATGCCTGGCTCGGTGTAACGGACCGTGTCATCTGCAACCTTTCCTGCAACCGTTCAAACGCTCCGTCCACTTCCGTTACACCTCGTCACTCTACAATTTCCTACCGTTTTACATTCCTACTCTCACTTCGCGCGCTCCCGAGGCTCGAAGACTGGCCCGCAAAATAATCCCCAATTTGTCCAAGGATCCGTGGACAAATTGGGGATTATTTTTGTGGCAGCTTCCCAAGGCGCAGGCGGCGCTGCACAAGGAGTGGTGAAGCGGGAAAGTAGGAAATGTGACGATGGCAGAGTGTACGGACGGGACGCAAGCCTCTGTACGGCTCTGTACACTCCTACTCTCCACCCTCCAAACCGTCCCAGAAATGTCCAAGGATCCTTGGACAAAACGCCTGCAAATCGTCCCCAAAATGTCCAAAGGGTACCCCATTGTCTGAGCTTTGGGTGTCACTATTTTTAGCCAATGTGCAAGGGGCTAACAGCTAGGGTCACCCTTGCACCTTCCTGCTTTGGCAAGAGCCTGCTGCATCCGTCCTGCAGTCCTGCAACCTTTCCCTGCAACCGTTCAAACGCTCCGTCCCCTTCCGTTACGTATTACCGCTGTACAATTTCCTACCGTTTTACATTCTTACTCTCACCTCGAGCGCTCCCAAGGCCCGAGCTCTGCCATACCAAAATTCTCCCCAATTTGTCCACGGATCCGTGGACAAATTGGGGAGAATTTTTGACGGCAGCTTCCCGAGGCACAGGCGGTCCTGCACAAGGAGTGGTGGAGCGGGAAAGTAGGAAATGTGACAATGGTAGAGTTTAGACTTTGGGTTTTTTTGACTTCTTCTTCTTCTGCACCGGCGTTTACACACACACACACATTTTTTACACTACAAATCCGCTCGTTTTTCCATTTCCCAAACCCCACCTCCAAAATCCATTCCAATCAAAAAAATCTCAAAGCGGGGAATGCTTGTCTCCGTATTTTCCCCCTTTCTCCTTTCTGGAGCAATTGTGGGCTTGGCATTCAACGGCGAGGCTGGACGATTGAAAAGCTCATACCGGTCGATGCCGGATTGGCCGGAACATTGCCAGCACCGCCCGCCTCTGCGGCGTTGGACACGCCGACGAGGCGAGATTGCTTCTTGCTGAAGATGGAAGTCAGAGTGATTTCCGTTTCCATAACGTTGATGCTTATCATTGGTTTCTGCCCGGAGCGCGACGAACGAAGCTTGGTCGGATTCGCGTAACGAAGTGCCACTTGCATAAACTGAGAATAGAGAAGAGTACGAGAATCGATTCGTCGCAACAGAGTGAGCGCTTGCTGGATGCAACGTCGGTTGCCGTGTCAGTCACGCGTTCGAATCTTGTGACGCTTACGCCAATCGTGGAAAACGCGAGGATGGCCGCAATCCAAACGGAATTCCACCCATTGACAGGCACCAAGTTTGTCATGATCACTAACGTTAAATAGAGCGTATACAAAATAATGAGCTGAACACAGAGTTGAGAGTCGAGTATCAAATAATGAGCCGTCTGAGCAGCGTGTTTGGAATATAAGGTGAAAATGCACGGCGGATTTTTTACGCACCATATAATCCATAATGTACGGCCCCGAGTATCCATTCGTACCGCTGATCGCGCCCTCGGCGGCCGTGATAGCATTGATCTGGTTGAAGATAACTGCGTACTCGCTTGCGCGTTCTCCAATCTGAAATTCGTCAATAAGCTCTCCGATCATCAAGATGAGAGTCGCAAACGGTGCAAGACCAGGCGAACCATTTGTTGGGGTGGTGTAGGCCTTGAAAGCGGCGAGAAGGCGAGGGTCCTGGGACAGGGCAAGGCCCTCGGCCCAAATCGGCTTGCCACGTCCAGAGTACTTCAAAACTCCCATAACGGAAGCGCAGACGAGGGCGATGCGGGTGGTCTGTAACAAGTGAGATGTTGACCACAATATTTATATGAGGCGTTAATCTTCAAGGAAAAGGCTGTGATTCTGCTTACCTGGTAGAAGCCACCCCTGCCGTCTGGAAGCGTCAGGTATTCGACTCCTTTCCCAGACGCCATCTGCGACTTGACAAAGAGGCAGAGGTTGATCACCGATCCAGAGGCGTTGCCAAACTCTCCCACAATCCGGGAATTGTTGCCAAGCGCCGACGACTGCTTGGACACGAGGAGGAAGGCGGCGAACGACGAGATGGCAGAGATGGCGACAGGGGAGGAGAAGACGGCGTACGTGTTGAGGACGTCCGGAACCGCAACCGCAAGTGCCTGGAACCCGACTGCGATGAGCGCCGCGCCGAGGGTCCACGGAAGGGCGCCAAAGAGGACGTCATAGGTCATGCCTAATACCCAATTGTTGGCTTCTTTGTTCAGGCGCTTTGCGCGGTTGGTGGCCGCAAGCTTGGTAATGTCTTCGACTTGCATGTACATGGCGCCTCCCTTTTCAACAAAAAAAACTTTTCTTCTTGGTGTGAGGGGCTCTGACTTGTGCACAGGCTTGCTGTTTAATGGCAAAAGATCAGATGCATATTCAGTAAACCTTTTGAGCACTGCTCTTACAGACTCGTTTTCGCTTCCCGCTTTTCGTCTGCTTCAGGACAGCCACGTGTCCTTCTCTGCATTTTTTTACGCAGACCAGCATCTCGCGTGGAAACGGTTCGATTGCAATCTGCTTTGGAGGTGTGCACGCATTCTCAAACAAGTACGTCATGAACTCGTGAAAGTCTGCCTTGGAGTCGTAGTACGCTGCCCACGATTTCTCCCAATCCATTGAAAACTCTTCTGCCTGGAACTTGAAGGCATGTCTGTCATAGTTTTTGAATTCGAGTTTGGGTGTCAGACTCTTCAATGCGCTTGCATTGTTCAAGAGCGTTTGAATGACAAGGAAAAGCATTGTTCGCACCACACTCTGCATGCTGCAATACGAGTATGACCTTACAGTTTTACAATTGTGCTTCAGTCCTTTTAGACTACCTTTGCGCGCTTGGCTGCTCCCTCTGCTCCCTCTGCTCCCTCTCCCCCCTCTGCTCCCTCTGCTCCCTCTCCGCCCTCTGCTCCCTCTCCTCCCTCTCCTCCCTCTGCACTCAAAGACTCGCAATCCGTCTCCCAGTCATCGCTCTCGAGCGCCCTCTTCAACGGGCGAATCTGGCGTCTTCTAACAATATTAAAGCACCAGTCATTGAACCAAGGCAGCGAGCGAATCGCAATCTTCTGGGCGTCGTCGAGGACAACACTCGGCCTGTCTGTGGCGCTGTCGCCGTCGTAGAAATTCTCAACCAAATCGTCTAGAAAAGTTCCAGGGTAGAAATGGTAGACCTCGCCACACGTATTGTAGACAATGTTCACCTTCTCCGCCCATTTTGGCTTCCTGTCGGGAAACATGCTCAAAATCGCTTCCAACTTCATATCCTTGGTCACGACGTGCCGCATTCGAGCCACCTCTCGTCTCTTGACACAGCGTTCGTACCAGTCGTGTGCCCAGTTCAGTGAAAAGAATTCCTCCTTGAGAGTTTCGGAGATGGCGTGGCGGCTGTTCTTGTGAAAGAAGTGAGACGCGAGCTTGTCGAGGACTTGCGTAGTGTTGAGCTTGTAATGGTCACCACTCCCGTCAACGCGTTCGACGAGAGCAACGTCGTTCTTGGCAGGCGGCGCGTCTTGGAAATTGAGAATCAGCAATTGTACTTGGTCTTCAAACGGAAGCTCCTCGGCTGCTGCCTTGCGACGCACGCACAAGCTCTCCAGCCATGCGTGAAACCATGGAATGGAAAACAGCGTGCATTTCATTTCATGCGACATTTCATCTTGTGGGTTGTCTGTGCCACTCTTGTCGACAAAGTACGGCTTGATCTGGTCGAGAAGCTTGCCAGGCTTGAAGGTGTACTTGCTACCGTTTACGGTTATCTCGACAGTATCTCTGTGCTTTGGCTTGGCTTGTTTGCAAAATTCCGCAAGCCAATCAATTTTTTGCTGCATTGTCGCTCTGTACATGTTTCGTAACGTCTCAAGTTTTGGCAGCGAAACGTTCAGCTTTGGCGAGCTACGATACGACTGACGATCAAAAAGCGCGCACTTCAAAATACGACCAGGTCGTGGAGAGAGAGACGCGCCTTTTGCGGTATTTACGACAATGTAAAGCCAAGCTTCTGTAACTGTATAGGTGACGCGTCAGTATTCCGCACAATACTTTCTACAGTGTATCCCAATTTGGCAAGTGAGACCAACCTGAGTCCGCAATCCAGCAACAATTCTGCTGGCACTCCCTTTAATGCAGTCGCCTGTGAGATTTGCCTCAGCACGTCGAGTGAGTGAGCTGGCTCTCCAATGCACTTTTCAAGCAATTCGCGTGTTGATACATTCAATATGGAAGTTGCTTGAGATCCAGCAATCGAAACAGCGTCTTGCGCCGAAACCAAAAAGTGTTCAAGTACATTGTTTCGTCCATACGCCAAATTCATAGTGTTGCAGAATGCTGGGTTTGTCAAATGAAGTGCGTCAAATCCAATCGTTTTCATTTTGGATGCGCAGTCGAATCCACGGGCTTTGAGTTGATTCGGAGTCAGCCCAGCTACTAGAATGTTTATTGCTTTCACACCAGCAGACAAGAACAAATCATAACCCAACTCATCGTCCGAGTACGAAAGCGCTTTTGCCGCACCAACATTCGTACTGTAAAACAAGATAATGCGTGCACGAATTGAAAGTGTATCATCGTCTAGAACAGTTCGCTTCATCAAGAAGACTAACCCAATCCCACATTCACGCATGCACACGTGACAAGTCTGACACATCCTACACACATAGCGCAGACATTTACACTTTGGAATTCACTATAATGCGTCGTGCACGCTCTTCCGGTGTGGGGTACCCGTCGCCACGAACGACACTCGTGTTGGCAGGAGGCGGTGTCTTGCACGTGGTGTTGGTGTGGTTGTTGGTGTGGTTGTTGGTGTTGGTGCTGACATTGCAAGAGTTGCATGGCTGGAGAGTGTTGGTCAGCTTGGGACGGATTGGAATTGGGCACATGTAAGCGTCGTTCTCGTCCATTCTCTTTCTCTTTTGTGCGGTTTTCAAATTGCAGATGGAATGTTTCGCCTCTGCTGCAGCAACGCCGCCCTTGTCAAAGAACATGAGTCCGGCATCGGACTTGAAATTGGAAAAGATTGCATCCATGGGTTTGAATGTCTGAAACCACCGACGCATATTCATGTCGAACAACTTGTCGTGTTCCGTTAGTTCATGCGAAGTCTTGTTGAATGCAATTTGCCACTGCTTAATCATTGCAAATTGCGTACGAATGCATGCTGCATGTAACTTGATAAAATCGGCAAGTATTTCAAAGTCCTCTTTTGTTCTCGGGCTTGTTGGTACGTCGGAAATTTCCGCGAAACGTTTCAAACGACAGGTCCGTTCATCAAGACTTAGATTCAGCATCACCTAGCTGCGATACGATTGAGGGCGATGCGCCGGAACGTTCCTCGTAATCAAACCTTGCAGCTACAAACGTCTGTCTCTGTCTCTCTCTCTACTCTCTACTTGTACGAGATACGCGGGACACTAATCACGCGGGACCTCACTGCTTGGCCAGCATTCCGAGCGCCTCAAACCGAGCGCGAGCGCGCTTCTCTTCCGGCGTTCCTGCCTGGAAAACAGGCCAGTTGTTGGCGACTCGAACGATGCCAATGCGCGTGATTATTTGCTTGTATCCAATTGGGCCTTCCAAGTCTGCGACCGCACGGTCCGCACCTTCGTCCTTTGCGCAGCAAAGATTCATTTCGTCTATGGAACGCTTCTTCATCTCATTGGGATCCATTCGGTGCGAGTATCCGGCCACTTTGATGAAAAAGGACGTCGGCTTCTTGTTCTGGGTGGAGAAATTGAACGGCTTGTAGTCGGGTATGAGCACTTGCGTAAAGACGACGGGCGCCGTTCCCTTTCGAACCAAATGCCCATTCTCGTTGAGTCTCGGCTTTTTGATGAGCAATGGAGCCGAAGATTCGCGCCGCTGCTTGCTTGCGGCTTTGCGAATCTTCTCCTCGTAGCGCTGCAACGCTGCATCCGCCTTGCTTTTTTTCTCAATGTCGATTTGGGTGTGCCTGGCAATGCGCTTCTGAGCTCTATGGGCTTCATTCTGGGCCTTTTTCATGGCGTCGCAGAGTTCATTTTCCATTTTGCGGTCTTCGCGGTCCTCTCGTTTCTGTCGCTTCTCTTCCTCTTTGGCCACCTTCTTGTCCTCCTGCGCCTTCTTACGCTGTGCCTTTCGCTGCTCGATTTCCTGCCGTTCCTCCACAAGTCGCTGCCGGTTCAAAAGGGAAGCATCGTATGCGTCTCGATCAAACACGACACCATCCTTGATGCCCTTGAGATTGGGGAACGGGTTCTTGCGTCTCTGCATTTCGAGTCTCAGATTCTCAGTGTATTTGACGAGGTCAGTGTTCATGCGAGGGGGAATGTCGCGAGACGAACCAATCATCATGTGCAACATCCACACCTGCCATGGACTGACTTCGCTGTGTTCGTCGTCTTGTTGAATCTTGCGTCGGATACTGCTGATTTCTTGCTGAGCATCCCTAAGCGTGTCGAATCCAAACAGAGTTGCGTAATCCTCTGGCATGCCGGGAGCTTTGACCTTTGCATCAATGCGATTGGTTTTCTTGCAGCCAGGAGCAAACGGCACTTTGACACTGGGCGTCAGTTTGGGAGGTGGAATGCAATATCCAGGAATGTCGGTGACTTGAATCTCAGCAGGGTAGCCAGCATTATAGACGTCCTTGTCCGCTTGCGGAAGTGCGTCGAATGCGCCAGGTATCCACGCGCCAGTCTCCTTGTCGTCGTCGCAGTCGATTCCATATTTGCACGTGAAATTGACGCGTCGTATGACATCGAGCTGTCGGTCGCGCTCTGCAAGCAGACGGTTGTATTCAAGGCTACCCTTTTGCTTGCAGATTTCGAAGGTCGCTTGCTTGACAACGTTGGCGCATGCGGCCTTCGAGACCTCGATCGAGGTGCGCTGAATTGTTTCACGGCGCATGCGAATGGAATGAGCAGCAGCAGCGATCACGTCCGCAACACGCTCGTTCTCAACGTCAAGGCAATACATCATCCTGATGTCCTTGTCGACGTTGATGCTAAGCTGTGCGTCGTTTGCTTCCTGCTTCCAGTGGCGCTCTTGCTCGTCCTTGAGCTCTGCAGCGTGTTTTGCAGCCGCCATCTTCTCCGCTGTTGAAATGATTCGAGTCACCCCCTTTTGCTTTTCCGGTGGAGGTTTGAGGAATGGATGCGGTGCCAGAGCTTTGCCGTTGGTCAGCTTGGAGCTAACCTTTTTTCCCCACTCGCCGGCCTTGCGATCCGAAACGGCTTGGCGCTGCGAATTGCTTGGAGCGTACGCATAGGCCGAGCATCGCGGAGGCATCAGATTGATAATGTCGCCACAAAAGGGACGCACTGAAGAGTCAAAGGTGCGTCGAAACACATAGGCAAATGTCTTTGCCTTGAGAAGCTGCTTCTCGCGGGGTCCCAGAGAGTGAACATTGAGATGGCGCGTCTTTTCACCAGATGCTTCCTTGTTGACCGATCTGGCGATGCCTTTGAGGCTTTTCACATTGCCACCCACCATGCTGCAAGCTGAATCGGCGGAAGCAGCTTCGCGGCTTTGGAACTTTTCTCCCTTTGACTCGAGAAGAATTTCGTGAAGTCTCGTGAGCTGCCACTCCTGCACAGCGTCCGGGCATCCAATCTCGAATCGGTTGTGACTGTGCTCAAAAAGCGCTTGCTGGAGAGCAAAGCAAGCCCAGATGGATGCACTCCCAAGAGTCTTGTAGTGGTCACGAAAGATATCGGGAGCATCCGGGTCGTAAATGAACGGCTCGCCGTTTGCATACGTGCCTCCGTTTTTGGCATGGAATTCAGGCATGTCGCCCATCTCGGTGTAGCAAAGCTTGTACATGTGCCGCAGAATGTCCAATGCGAGGTCCTTAATGTCTCGGTACCCGGCAACTCGATCATCAAAGCATTCATCAATCATTTGCTCTGCTTGGTGGTACCGGTCCGAACGCCACTTGTCGACGTCGCGCGGAGGCTTTCCCTGCATCAAGTTCTTGGAGTCCTCGTCCTGTGGTTCCTCTTCCTGCTCTTGCTCCTGTGCATTGCTTGGTCCAGCACCGGACGTGCCGGCCTCTCCCTCTTCCTCCTCTCCCTCCTCTTCCTCCTCCTCCTCTTCCTCTTCCTCGTCGTACTCGCTCTCATCATGCTCGACGCTTGGCGCTCCAACGGCTGGTCCGAATTCATCATCGTCGTCTTCCCCCTCCATGGAGAAAGTCTGTGGGCAGGGCAGAATGAAAAGGGCAAGCGCAAAGTAGGAAAGGGTCAAACTACTCAAACATATGAAACGTTTCACCATATGAAACGTTTCATAGAAAAGCAAGCACATTGTAGCTGCGATACGAGTGAGTAAGCTTTTGGGTGCAAAGCGAGTGTAGTTGCTACATACCTCACTTCTCTCCTATTTCTTTTATAATTCATGTAACGTATAGGTGAGACCCTATATATGGCAGAGGTACGACAAACGGCTGCGGCGCGTTTGCCCAAATTCTATTATACGACGCGCACGCCCAAACGCCACCCCTCTCCCTTTCCTCCCTTTCCTCCCTCTCCTCCCTCTCCTCTCCCCATCACTCAACTTCACATTCACATTCACATTCACAATGTTTGGACGTTACATAGGTGAGATTATATCTCGGTTTACATGGCGCTCGGCGATTGCGCCGCATTCAAAACACTATTCACGGCACGGCGCTCGGCGCTTGCGCCGCATTCGAAACACTGTTCACGGCACGGCGCTCGGCGCTTGCGCCGCATTCGAAACACTATTTACGGCACGGCGCTCGGCGATTGCGCCGCATTCGAAACGCTGTTCACGGCACGGCGCTCACATTCCTCGTGTGCAATTTGAACTTGCCTCAGCCTCTCTTCTTCTTCACGGATTCGTTCATCACGCTCTTCATTCACGCTTCCTGTTTCGTCTTGCTCAGGCATTGGCCACTTCTTCTTCTTCTTCTTCTTCTTCTTCTTCGTCGTCGTCTTCGTCGTCTATCGGAGTGCGTTTCTTGCGACGCTTGGGTGCAGGCGCAGGTGCCTCCAGCTCTTCTTCATCTACTTCTTCGGCTACAAAGGTCGGATCATATTGAGGAGACGTTGGCGAGTAAGCAGGAGACGTTGGCGAGTAAGCAGGAGACACTGCAGCGGCTGCAGCGGCTGCAGCGGCTGCAGGAGCTGCAGATGTTCCAGCTGCCTCATCAAAAAGTTCCGCTGCAGCAGAAGAAGAAGCCGACAAAAAGGCATTGCTTGAGCTTGCTTGCTGAGCATCTGATACCTGCTGCCTTGCCGCCGCCAATTCCTTTTCCATTTTCTCCAATTCTTCCTTTTGCTTTTGGACTTGCTTGCGCCCCCGAACGGTGCGTGGATTGTCGGACGGCGCCCCTTTGGCCGCACGTTTCTTTGTTTGTTCTGCAATTTTCTGCAGTCCGCACTCGTCATCGTACATGCAATCGAACAGCTTTTCTTTGAGTTTGCCAACGTCAATGTTCATTTGCACTTGCTTCTCCATGTGCGCTGCAAGATCCGTTTTCAAAGCGCCTACGACGTCAACAATTGACGAGACAACACCTGATAGCTTTTGGATCTCTTCTTTCAGCGCCAAAGTTTCGGATTTGAACGTCTTGACTTGTCCCATTACGAATGGAATTGCAAAGCGAGAATGATCGTCTTCTTCCATGTGCTTTGCCAATTCATTGCGTTTGCAAGTGTGTGTGCATCCAAATGCATGCATTTGGCACTTGACAACTGCATTCGGACATTCCTTTTTGATGTGAGCAACCACCTTTCCAAGAAGAGTGGTATGTCCACATCCATTGGGGCAATCGACTTGCTGTTCGTCTGTAATCGAGTTGCGAGCGCGATCTGATTGCAATTCAGATGAACCTGGTATAAATACAATTGGATCTTTGCACGAGGGACAAAACGGGCGCGTATTATTGGATTGGCACCTCGAAATGTGAGCCGAGATGCACTCATTGCAATAGCTGTGTTGATATCGACACGACTGCTTCCAGTTTGTACTTGGCATTGTGCATATATCGCATAGTAATCCTTCTGGAAACTTTTGAAACGTTTCTTCGTCCAAGACTGCTAGTAAATTGTCATCCGATTCCATGCTATCTGAAACGTTTCAGCCGTTCGACACCTTGCTGAGATACGACTGTAGAACTGATTCGGTAAGTAAAAGGTTTACACACAGGCAGGTGCCTACCGCCCCCCTTGTTTAAATGTACAGGCAACAAAGTTGTACCAGTAGACAAGGCTGTACGAGTCTACATTACAGCCGCCTCTTTCTCTTCCTCACTCGTATCGCAGCTACTACAAACCCATGGAGGTTACGAAACTTTGCAAAAAAGTTAACGACGAGTTGAAACGTTTCAACATACACGACTACAATACTACCTATGTCTCATGGGAGGACGTGGGCCGCCTGGTCATGCCTTCTGGCAATATCAGCGTGTGCGCCAAGAGGATGAACGACGTGTATGCCTTTCTCTACAACCCAACCACCAAGCAGCGCACCGGCACGTTTGTGGTGCGTAGGGACAACCTGCCCGATGAGTCAGTCATTTGCTCGATGAGCAAGCTTTGCTGCGTCACCGACACGATGAAGGGAGGTGACGCTTCCATGGCCAAGGTGTCCGACGTGCTCAAGGACTTTGGCAAGCATTTCGCCCACCTCGGAGCCAAGGAGGACACCAACCTGCTTGGTTCGTTTGACAAGGTGGCGCTCCGCGTCAAAGTGCACATTCTTGAGCTCAAGTGCGAGACGGAGGAGTCTCTCGAGGAAGGCAACCTCCTCGTTTCGGTGAACAACTACCAGTCCCGTCCCGACTCTGCGAGCTGCGTCAATGTCATGTTCACTGCGCAGGGGGTCTCCGCCTGCCTGGACTGCTCCCCTCCTGGAAAGCCAGTCGACATGTTCTTGCAGGGACTCTCCAAGGAGGAGAGGGGCGATGGAACCGACGACAAAGTTCGCAACTTTGCGATTGGAGTCGAGGCCGTGGCCGGGCGCATGTTCTCTCAGACGGGAGAGCAGGATGCGGAGGAGGCACAGAAGCAGGTCGACAAGGGCCGCGCTGCCGAGGTCAAATTCATCAACCACCCTGACATGCCCAAGATGTGCGCCGTCGGCCACATGTGCATTGGAATCGAGCAGAAACCCATGTCCGCTGGCTCCATCAACGTGCCCGCACTTGGCAACCTTTTGTCTGCATGCCCAGAGGTGGCTGGGATTGACGATTTCGTGATGGACGACGACGACGACTATGAGGAAGACGATTTCTTTCCACACTACTGCTCTATGTCCAGCGCGTCGGCAGGATCGATGGTGGTGGTGGAAGGGGAGGAAAATCCAGGTCAGTACCGTTCAGCCAGAGGTCTGCGTGCTCCTCACCCCTCGACTCAGGCACAGCCCAAAGAGACCTGCAAGGCGGCGTCGGTGCACCGCGGATGCGAGATGGGCATCGCCGAACCCCTTCAGCAGACTGACTTGAAGCTCGACAAGACGTGCGGCATCCCCACGTATACACTTTCCATCTTCATGGTCAAGGACCCCGAGAAGGAGTTTGGCACGGACGACGTCAAGAACGCCATCGATCTGGCCAACAAGGTGCTCAAGTGCGCCAGCGACGATTCGGAGGGCGCCAAGCCTCTGAATCACAAGGCCTTCAAGGAGGCAGGCGCCACCGTGTCGTCTCTCTCCGTCGACGACGCCGCCAAGATTGCACAGACGTTTGACGCCATGCAAAAAGATGCCAAGAAGCCTCGCACCTCCAACATTCCGATTGGCATCTTCTGAACAGGCAGTTGAGGTTTACGCGGCGTCGTGCAAGTGTTTGGCGTAAATGGGTCTTGGATTTCGATTTGGTCTTGGTTTGAAGACTGCAAGTGTCTGGACAAACCCAGTGAGTGTGAAGAGTTTGGTAATGTCTGTATAGTGGTGCCGTCCACGATAGTCGTGGACAAGCAGCGTTCCTCTGTGGTTGAGTCGGTGGTAGGCGTGCGCGGCGCACGCGACTCGGAATCGACCGTCGATGAGGATGAGGTCGAACAATTCGTGTGCTCGGAGTGGTTTGATGCAGTACTCGTGTGCTGTTGCGTTGTTGAAAATGGGGTAGCTGAGCCAGGCGGTGGGTCCAATGTTGGCGTGCCTCAATTCGACAGTCTTGTCGAGCTTGTAGTGTTTTACAAGCATTGTTGTGTTTTCGTACCACTCAAATGAGCCTTCTACCGAAACTGCTTTTTTAGCTCTCAACCCAGCAATGAGTGTTGAGACTCCACATCCGTATTCCAGGTACTTTGTCTTGTTTCTGTGAAAATGATTTAGAAAAAGACGACACTCCCGAATTGAAAAACTTCCTTGCAGCGGAAGGGCGTCACAAAGACCAACCGTCATGTCGGTTTACCAACACGCACACACTCATTCTACATTCACGGCTTTAGATTTGGCATGTTTAGCAGCAGCAGAACTGCCTAGCACATGTCTCGCTGCTGCACGTAGCTTTGCTGGTTCAACTGCAGGCAAAGCCACAATTTCAGGTTCAAGCCGGATTGCTCTACAATTTGACAACCCAAGCTCTCTGCACCATACTGTGGAAAACGTTTCAGTTTGGTACGTGCCCAATAGAGCAGGGGGTTCAAGATTGACTCCAAAGTCACGCCCAACCCACGCAAACCTTTCCGCAATCCACGTCGAATCGGGGTGGGCGGAATCAAGAGTTGGTTTCCTTTCGCGTTCCTTTTTCAATGCTTCCGCCGCCTGCAGAATTGCATCCTTGTTGGACATGTATCGCACAGACGAAAAGGGTACTGCGTTGCAAGCACTATTCTTGACCGATGCTTTGTGCGCTCCGTTCTTGTCAGCAAAGAGCAAGAACCCTTCGGCCACGTTGCTGCAGCTAATTATTCCTTGGCTCATTTGCGAGTCGACGCAACCAGAATAATATTGATACACGTTTGCACAAGATTCTCCAGATTTTTGGAGTGAATTGGAAACAACATTCAAATTGGTCACTGCCACTCTATGCGCTTTGCCTTCACAGCAACCCATGTCATTTAATCTGTCTATTTCGTACAGTCCAAGAGCATCTGCAGCCATGCAAAGAATGCGTCCTCTGTTTCTCTGAGCGGCCATGCTGACTCGCCTAAGCGCCTGTGCTCCAGGGGAGCTGCCTTCTGCAAGACACTGATCCAAATTCATACCTTTTTTCAGGGCACTGCTCAATCTTGCATGAAAGGTCTGTGCAGCAAGACCACCTCCGGCTTTGCATATTAAAAAGTAGATTTTGTGCGACCTGCTAATGCCAAGTCTTGAAGGGTCAACACTTTTGGATTGAGAAGCCGAGTAGATGCCAACACAGCATCCAGGAGAGTCGAATCCAGCTTTCCAATCATTGACATCTCTATCGTCTTCTGTACCATCCAGCTCAGGCCCTATTGAGAAATCCTGAACACCCATCTCGGTCGGTATCGCGCTTGCGAGTGTAGCTAAACACGTTTTGCGCTTGATTGGGTCTTTCAATATTGCTTCCGCACTCTTGGATGATATTTCAATACCAGAAACGCCACAAAACCAATTTGGAGAGAAAATGTCTGGGTTCAAATCAGACTCACTTGCGTTTAGATTTAAAACGACATTTTTGAACGCTCCACTTTCCATACTCTTGTGTGCTTGAGGCAACGCAACACACTCGTCGTACACTCGCAATCCATTTTGAAGCGAGGCACGAAGCACAGAATCACAGTGCTCTTCATCGAGTGCAAAAACCCTTGCCATTCTTCCGTCAACACACTTATTACATGCATTCTACAATCACACGTAAAACTAGCGACGTACCACATGTTCAAGACAACCTTCCTACTCTCACCTCAAACACATTAATCATCATAGAACTGGCGGAAGAACTTGCTGCAACCGCCGTCGATTGCTGCACAACCGACGGAGGGACAGAAGTGACACCATCAGGCCAAGTCAACTGCATCGCTGCACTTGCGGCATCTTCAAGGTGCTTTGGGTAAAGAGCTTGAAAATGGTCAGACGGTCGAAAGAGGAGGAAGTAGCTCGACGCGTCGGATGCGTATTCTTCACCTTTGAGTGTCCCAGTCATCCACTTCCAAGTGGCGTCACCTATTGGAACACGCACAAAGGAGTCTCGTTGCAACATTTGTTGAACGTGAGCTTCTGTCCAGCTGCTTCTTTTATTTCCAGACTCTGCGTTCTGAGCGGCCACATCCATATTTTCAAGATTGGATTGAATTAGCCGGACAACTTCTGAAACATCCACGATTCCAGGCGTCCAGTTAGGTCCATACCGCCCGACCAATACGCCTTGTAAGTAGCCATCTTCTCGAATCATGGGTTTTCGCCCTTCGAAAATGAGACACGGAGTCCGCAGCATGTGCACCATCATCTCAATCACAAAGTCGTTTGCATAAACGCGGGGCTTTCCAAAAAACTTGACAAGCTCCTTCATAATCTCCAAGGGGTCCATGTCCTGACTCAGAACTCTCAACCCATGTTGTTCTTGGACTTCCTCGTATTTCTCATAGTCTTGTCGAAGATGCCCGCCAGCTTGAAAGAGTCCAATTTTCAAGGCTTCAAGGGATAAATTCAAGTAGGAACAGCACTTCCATCTCTTGTAATATTCGACATCGTCAAATGCGGGTAGCTGAGCAGGGTTAAACAGGAAACGGCCTGGTTCGATTGCGTCGCCTCCGCCTCCGCCTCCGCCTGCTGCTGCTGCTGCTTCTGCTGCTGCTTCTGCTGCTTCCACAGTCTTGTAATACTGAAGGTCATCAACAGCTGTCTGGAATACTGACATGATTTCGCCTTTCAGCACCTCGATGGAATTTCTACCATGAGATAAATAGTAGCTTGACTTCATTGTGTCATTGTCCAAAAAGATGGAACCCATGTTGATCAGCAATGAGTGGTAAAGGCAATCGCCATTCGTGACGGTTTCGCATTTGGATACCCAGTCGTTTGGCCGCGCTGCCGTTTTCAAACGCCTATTGTCATTGTACCCAGCAACGTTCTGCGTTTTGGGGAGTGAAAGCCAATTTGTGTAGTCATCACGATGACGAGTTATTTCCTGCTCCTGCATGAAAGAAGCACTGTAGGTTCTGGAGCCGCGAGTTTCGCCTTGTTGAAGCAATGCACGTGTGGTGCTGCTCAACTGCGAATCTGCGGGAACTCCAGAATGCAAAGCATCCACATGGTACTTGAACTGAACGCCGATGAGGCGTGCAAAGTCGTCTTCTGGAGGAATGTCCGAGTCTGTTGATTCGACAGCCCCGACGTAATCGTCGGGGCTGTCGCTGAGCGCAAGGCGCTGCACAAAATCCTTGTCGTATAGATTCTTTGGATTGGCCAATTCAATGTTGACAGCAGTTGCCGTCAGCCATTTTTTCCTTGCAATCGAAAGCGTTTGCATGTACGTTCTCTCGTTTGCAAATTTGGTGTCCTGGGGTCGTGGATAGACGGGAATCACAAGATATCTGGCAATGAAGAAAACACTTCGCATGATCTCATTGTGCTCATCAACCGAAAGTAATGACCTTCCAGCCTCAACGATATCTATATTTGCTTTTAGACTTGCATAGTCAGCCTCTTGGAGAGTATCATCTGTGATTGCATGTTCGTTAAGCGCGGCTCCAAATCGCTGTTTGAAGTCTTGAAGGAAGTAGCTAAACTCCTCGTCGGTTGTAGGAAGCTGAATTGCCTTTTCACGGCTAGCCACTAAAGAACCCTCAGTTTCAAAAATGGTCTGCCCCTGATTCATTTGTCCGTCATCACCTTGAAGTGCGAATTCCCGAACCAAGCTGTAGTTGCGAATGACTTCATTGACAACGTGCACAGACGTATCCATAAACTTGAGCTTCTTTTTGAGATACCTAGAGTTGCTGTAGAATGCGTCAATACTCTCAGCATTTTGCAAAGCCACACTGGAAGAAGGATCTTGGTTGGGATTGTAAATGCGCGCGAGTCTCAATCCAATGACTTCCTCCTTGGTTGCCCCGTTGGGGTCAGTAGTAAGAGGAATGTTTTCAAGGTTTGCAAGTTCAGTTGCTTCCTTGACGATGTCTTCCGTGTACCTTTTTGGATACTCGTGAGAAAGACACAACATGTCAACGAAATACGCATAAAAGTTCTTCTCGGTACGATCAACGGCTCTTATGATTGGGCGCCTTCTTTGAACTTCCGGATCGCGTCCGCCAGCAGATTCGAGTGCCGTCATCGCATTTATCACCTGATCAAGAGTTGGAGGTGTAAACGACTGCCATCTGCGCATTGTGTTTCTCATGGACCCAACGATTGAACGCTGATTCTCCTCCTCTGCACGTTTGGTCGGGGACAAGTCTACATACCTTTTCTTGAGCGAATTCCATCCATCTGAGTCGGTGCTGTATCTCAAGTCAATTCCAACTAGATTGGCACGATCCACGCCATTCTGCGAGACGAATTCAATGTACCCGGCGTTAAGATTGTCATCGAGTTGCGCGAACTCTTCGTAATCCATAGAGTCTAGTAATGGACCTGGAGGAGCCGTGTCGTAGAGTGATCCCAACCTGATTCTCTGGTACAAGTCTTCCATTCGGAGAACGTGAAGGTATTGAATGGCGTCTTCCCAACGCTCTTCAAACTCAATGACAGTTTGAAGATCTTCGCACAAGTCATTAAACACCTTCATGAATCGTGGAGACGAAATTGCAGGGTTGCTCTTCGTGAATTCTTCAACTTCTTCCTTGATCAACTGAGGAGAACCCATTTGGAATGTGATCTGTTGGATGACCTTCTTGATCAAGAGGCACGCGCGTCTCTCAAACTTGAGACTCTGGGAATTCAGCTCTTCGACCAACGACTTGAAGGCAGGAAGATTAATTTGAACATCCGATGTCAGCATGCGGCGGTCGGACAATTGAAACTCACGATCCAACGCGCTCATGGTATCCAGTGTCAACCTTCTGAGACTGTTGTAAATTGCACGTGTAGAATCATTGTCATAGAGAAGCACCAAGTCCATGAGAAACCACTTTGATTCGTCACCCGCAGAACCATCATTCTTTGGCAGCAAAATTTCGAATGCAACTTTTCCAGCCAATGCAATTTCGAATTGGTTTGTCACACCCTGGTCATTTGAAATCATAGTTGCCGCGAGCGGGTCGGTTTTGAGATAATGGAAATTTCGACCAGCCGTGCTTTCGTCGATGAGTGTGACTGCCTTCTTATTCGCATGTTGCTCGATCTGCTGAATTCGTGTGATTACGCCGTAAAACTCGTTTGCATACCGTTGCAAAGACGCAAAAAAGTCAGAGGGTCGGTTGACCATGTCGCGAATGCCAGGATACTTTGTCTTGAGCGTGACGAGGGTGTTTTCGTAATCTCGCTTCTTCTCCTGGATTCTAGTCAGAAACCGCTGTTTGGAATCCTCGTCTGGAAAGTACGGATCTTGAAATCCAACTGTGAGAAGACGAGTGTCTCGCGCCAACTCCTTCATAGACTGCTCCACCTCCGGTTTCAACGGCGTGCGAGCCCTTGAGTCCAAAAACTCGTCTTTTTCTTGCACCTTCCTGCGTTTCGATCCACCTGAAACATCAAAGGGATTGGACCTTCTGGACAGACGCTCGATTGCTGCGCGACTTGCACGATCCACCGAGTGAGTTGAATTGCTTAGCAAAGTCGAACGCTTCTGCTTCTGAGCCGAAATTGTGATTGCATTCCACGTACCCGCGTGGTGTATGGCATCAAACTCCCGTTTGAACTTTTTGTAAAACGCCTCTCGACGGTTTGAATCCACAATCCTGCGCGGGAAACCACCAATTGCGTAAAGCTTGTAGATGATACGAAGGTCCAACTTTAACTGGTCGATGATTTGCGTTCGCATTGCTGCGCGTTCTTCAGAAGCTGGATACTTTTGATCAACGACAGTCATGAAGAGGGTGTTAAAGCGTTCCTTTGTAGTCAGGCGCTCAAACACGTCTGTCTTGCCCCCTTCGTTCATCTCTGAATTCTTCATGGCAAGCACCATTTCGATTGCTGTGTTTGACTTGAACAACACGGTGGAGGAGCCTTGAAACAACTTGTTCATGCGATTGAGTATCTCATCAATCTTCTTCTTTACCGTTTGAGACTTTCCATTGTTGTACTTGATATCGGCCTCGTAAATACCAAGGTTGTAGGCACGACGACCAATAAGCTCAATTCCCCATCGAATTCCTTTCTCAAGTTCCTCTTCAACAAGCAACATACGAGCAGGCTCCGAAATAGGTGTGGTTAGGTTGCGTTCCAATTCGGACATGAGCTTGCCAATGTGTGATGCAATCGGCTTCATAATCTTTTCAAACTCGGTTTGTTCCATTTCATCCCTTGTCATCAACAGCTTTCTGTCCAGTTCATACAATTGGTATGCATGCCTGACAACATTGTACAGCGAATTCTCGTTCTGAATCGTTGCATTATTGGAATCGACCTTTTCACGCCACGTCGCAAGCTCATTGATTTGCGCCAGAGTTGAAGCGTCAACGTCTCCGTCGTTGTATTTTGCAAGCAAAACATTGTATTCGATTTCCGTATTGGCATGCTCGATACCCATCTTGAAAAGAGTGTCAACAAGCTCTGGGCCTGACTTGTCAGTTTCTTTATTGAGAAACTCGAGTGCAGATTTCAAGTCTGGAGCTGGAAGGATCAACCCGTCAAGATTGTAGGAACCACCCCAGCGTGGTCCCCCCATTCCATTCGTTCCGTAATTAGGATCAGGTCGAGCTGGTACGTAAGGTTTATGCAGTCTCAACGTAAGCCTGATTTCCATGACCTTGGAAATCCATGCTAGTCTGTGCCGCTCGAGGGCCTTTTCGTCGTATGGCTGGACACGAGTAAAAAGCTTTGGATACCCATTATATGAAATTCGACTTGCTTCGAAAGGAGGGCCCAAAATTCTGTCAAACGAATCTCTCTGAAAATCGACGTCAAGGACAAGTATTGGCAGTCTTGAACGGTCGGTTGCATCAGACTTTTGAATGGCGTCGAAAAGAATGCCCTGAAGGTCGTCGGAATTTATGTCGAATTGCAAGATATTCTTCAACTTGTCATCTCCCGTCAAACTGTATTGCAAATTGGAAGCGTCCAGGTGTGTTTTGGCCCTCGCATCGGCTGCCTTCAAGTCCTCGCTTGCACTTTGACTCGGATCGAGCAACTCTTTCCATCTGGATACAATACTATGGAACGTCTTGACTATGCTATCCTCATCGGTAAACATGTAGCTGCAGAAATCAGCACGTTCGTCGAGAGGTTTATTCACTCGAGAATCCACGTACGTCATGCCGTCAATCTCTCTTGTACGCCATCTTGGCGGGCTGATTTTGTCTCCCAACATGCGCTCGTTCCACTTGCGCTCGTCTGGGGTATCCTCGTCCAGAATTCCTTGATAGAACCTATACTCTTCAGTTTTGGGAATCGGAGTGTCCTTGACGCTGTCAATGTCACTCGAGTAGTTTGGATACCGCCAAGCTTCAAAGTCATTCGTTGGAGCCACAGCTCTGTAACCCCCATACCGGAACACGTTGCCAAGCACTTGCATATTGTATAGCAAGAACATTTCGTAATTGTTGAACCAAGAACCCGTTTCAGTCAAAAGGTCTGTCCACCTTCTGCCTTCGTTTCGCCTCATTGCGATCTTGACGTTAGATTCGACGGCACCGGGAACAGCGAACGGGTTGGTGATCACAAAAAACGCGTTCTGGAAAGATTTTGTGATTTTGGCCTCGACAAACCTCCTCGATTTTATCGTTGAAATGCCAAGCCGCTTCTTCTGTTCCTCTGTAAACACCACACCTTTGTTCTTTTGCAAAGTACGAACGTCTGTGCTTGGCCCAGTGGATTGGCGTTTGGTAAACTGTTCAATGTCCCGACCAGGCAGGTTTTTGTCACTGTCAGCTTTTTTGCTGCTGTTTTCGCTGCTGCTTTTGCGAATGTTGCTCATCAAAAGAGTTCCATGAATAAACAAACTCTCGACTGCATTTTCGACCTTTTCAAATAGATTGAGTGCATCCCAAAACTCAATGTGAACATCATCAGCCATTCTAAGCAACTCCTCCAAACTGGACTCGAGGACGTTGAAAACATCATTGTAAGACTTGATGCTGACATTGACCGGTCCCAGATCTGTATACGACATTGTCTGCAACTTGGTATTCAGGATCTCCACACATGGATAAAATTTGGCTTCACCGTTGCTGGGCTCGTCTCTTTCTCGGCGCTTGATATACCCCATCTGTCGTTCTTTGGTGCTCTCTTCCCTGGTTTGCTGTGTCAACTGGTCAATGTTCCAAGTCGACACACTTGGGTCGGTCCTCTGTTTGTGCGTAGCAAGCGCTGTGTTGTACTCTTCCAAGATACCCAGTGCCCTGTTGAAGTTTACCGGACCAGATTTTGTTTCTATGTCCTGAGTTGTAAACCATTTCTCGTGAAGCACGGCTTTACGGTTTTTGTCCATATGAATCTTCAAAAGACTGTCTCCAGGCGGCGGGTTATCCTTAAACTCTTGCCAGTGTTCACTGTACCTCTTTTCGAGAAAGGCTCGTATGGCGCGCAAAGAATTTGTGGCATTCTTGTTCATGGAAAACGCATCCATCTGATTCTGAACCTCAACCATCGTGATACGCTTCTGTGGCACCTCAACACGGAATACACCGCTGCAGATAAGATCGTCTGTGTATTCATCTCCATTTGCAAGGCAATGGTACAAGTCGTGAGTCAAACCTCTGCTTGTTTCTGGATAAATTGAGAGGTTGCCAATCAAATTCCCATTGGCTTCGGGTGTTGCTTGAGTGCTATACTTTAGCTTCTCGGCCTCGTCCTTGGTCAGCCCTTTGTGAGTTTCGAGAAAGCCAAGCAAGTCCAGAAAGCGAACGACTCTGGGATCTTTTGTTGCCCAAACGAGACCGTATTGACTCTTTGCCACCTTCATAGTAGAGCTGAGCTCTTTCACCCTCGCCTTCATGTGGTCGATGATCCATACCTGAATATCATTGAGTTTGTTGACCATGTTGAGGGAAGTTTCCCCACTGTCATGTTTATGGTCAATAAACTTTTGGATCAGGCCATCGAGCTCATATCCAATGAGACGTATCTCGCGGGTGGAATCACGTTTCATTTCAACGTACTTCATCTTGCTGTAATGCTGAGATAGAAACGACTCATGAGATGCGCGGAATTGTTGAAGCTCAGCTGAGCCACTAAATTCAACCACGTAGGACTGAAGATTATGGTCTTGGTTCGTTGCGCCAACCTTCTCCTTATGGCGCTTCACGTAAAGCACAAAGGTTTGATACGCTGGGAGCACCGAGTCGACAAAAAAATCGTGCAGCTTCACAGCGACGTCAATAATTTCTGAGCGTTTCTTGATGGCATTGTATACACAAACGTTTTCGCACTGACGTACTGGATCAAGAAGAATGCATCTGATTGAATCGCCTTCCATGTAACCAGACGTCCTTTCAAACACGTCCACGTCCTTTCCGCCGCTGTCGCCGCCTCTGTCAGCAGCTGGTATGAATCCGTACTTCAATCGCACTTCATCAACTTTGCGAGGAAATCCATATTTTGGATGCCGGATTTGAATTTTGCTGAGCTCATTCAACTTGTTTTCGACCATACCGTACACACTTTCTTTCAGATCGTCCGATTTTTGACCTGGGAAAGATTCGTCTCGAATAGACTCGAAGAAGACTTTCCTTCTAGAACCGTATATGGAATCATAGGAAGAATATGTCGTCAATCCAATCGGGTTTCTGTGTTTCGACTTTCCATAGGAACCATAGGAAGTGTACGGCGTATATGGTTTCTCTTCGAGGTCTGTGCTCATCGCAATCACACTGCACGAGCCATTTTGAATACGAAGCTCGACATATTCCAATGCCAAGATGCGTTCGGGATTGCCGACAAAGCTAATTGCGTTGTTATCGAAATCAAAGTTGACGTTGGCCAATTCTGCAAGCTGTACGTCGGTAAAGAAAACAGTCGGAACCCAAACAAAATCAAGTCTCCAGTCCTTTTGTTCATCGTATTGTGGGTAATATTCCTTTGCCACAAGACTTGTAAAGGATGCATCGAATACGCTCATCGCGCCTCTGACGTTGGACTTGGCAGGATGAACTTCCAGTTCCAGTCTACCCGTATTCTCGTTTCTCGTGTAGGCCAGTCTGCACAGCTGATAATAAGCAACCTGGAAAGGCATTGGAATGTCTCGAGGATATGGATCTCCTTGTCGTAAACTATCCATCTTGCCCAACCAAATATCGACAAGGTTGTTCCACGTGCGGTACAAATTCTGCTGCGCAACGAGTACTGTAGACGCGGTTCTTAAAAGACAACTGTGTGCCACATCGATGCTCGTCGTGGTTATTTTGCCTCCAACGGCGTGCATGCCGAGTATGTGAGACGCTTTGCGCATGATTTGAAGGTTGAAACGGCTTGCTGTCAAAAGGCATTCAACCTCGTTGACTGGCTTGATCCCGTAAAAGTAACTCCACATTGGATTCAAGCTTCCAGGACGCTCGTAAAACCCCAGAATCATGTGTGTGCGCGCAATGTTGTGATAAAGAGGATAGGGAATCTCTCCAAACCGCTTGTACTTCTCCATGGCATCAAGCCAAAGCTCCCATAGCAATTTATGTTCTTCCTTCGAAGTCGTCTTCATCTCGTTCATGGAATCAAACATTGAATCGATTGCAGTATAAAATGGCGTGCCCATCGGAAATTCATAGCTCTTGGCATCGAAACCAAAGACTGGGTTTTGCAGCAATCCAGAGCACCAATCGACAGCTTTCACTGTCTCGTTGCTGCTTTCATCAACCGAAACGGTATCCAGCTGAACATCTGAATACTTCACTGAGTTGGAATAGCTTTTGCTGAAGCCAATTTCATACGCCATAATTGCCCAACCCGGAAGGAAGTGGTACAGTTTGTAGTCCACTTCGTCTGCGGCTGGATCGGAAGCTGGGGACGTGTGAAACTCCATAGGGTTGAAGACGAATTTGTCTGAAGCCGATTCGGCAAGCCAACCTATTCCGTTGCGTTTGCACAACGACTCCACTTCCGAAACGCGGGTTGAGAACAACATGTAAAGCTTATCCATGCTGAATCCATAATCCGTTATATGCTCCTGTCGCAAAAGGAGACTCGGATAAGGAACACCTACATAAGGATAGTCAATATATGCCTCTTTGAACTCTTCACGTTGAAAGGGGTTTTTCAAATCAGCATATCGTTCGGAAAACTGGGATCGCATAAAGTCGTTTTTCAAAGTGGTGAACCCATCGCTCGTCATATCAGGTTTGACCAGTTCAAAGCGTTTTGCCTCATCCAGAGTTGAATATCGAACAAAGTAGTACGTGGCGACTGCAATCTGAAAGTCAACCGGAAGTTCATGAAACCCACCATCGGTAACGCTGCCATTCGGATCCCGTGTTGAAGCATACATGAAGAACGACCGCAAATCATCGAATAAATCGCCGCCCTCGCCGCCCTCGGCGCCCTCGCCGCCCTCGCTCATGCCCTCGTCCTCGTTCTCACCACCGCCTTCGTCCACCTCCATTGCATCAGGTGGTGCATCAGGTGGACGTGCGAGAGGCAACCCTCCTACCAAATCCATGCCAACAGACTGTGTGGATCTGCACATCAATCAAAAAAGCAAGCACAATGTAGGATTGTTAGAAAATGTACAGTAGACTTGGTGAAAGGTTTCACTCAAAAAGCGAGCACGTTTGGGCTAGCTGCGATACGCTTGGCAGACCTCGACTGTATGGTAGAAGAGTGTTCTCTACTGCTCGGCTGCTCCCTACCTTGTCGCGTCGTTGAGAGTATTTTGTTGGGTACCAGAACAAGTAGAGTTGTCGTTGAAACGTTTCACCTTGTTTTCGATACGCTGCATCGTTAGAAAGTCCGAATGTGAACCAACATGGCTGTTATCCATACCCAAATTTGGTATGTCGACGTCTGTCAGGCGTGCACTCATAGTTTCCTATGTAAAATACAATTCCTAAATGCCCTTTTACCTTCTTTGAAAAGGAGCAAATCAATGCTTATGTGTTTTTCCAACCCGCAAAACGGCTGCGGCGCGTTTGCCCCAACTCACATATACGACCCGCTCGTCCAAACACCACCCCTCTCCCTCTCCTCCCTCTCCTCCCTCTCCCTCGCCTCTCCTCCATGTTTTGACGTTACATATGTGAGATTGTATCTCGGTTCACACGGCGCTCGGCGCTTGCGCCACTTTAGCTTGAACTTTGTTCAATGCACCAAAACGGCGCTCGCGCACAGCGCCGCCGCGAGTGTAGAAATTGAAAACGGCGCTCGCGCTCAAGGTGGATGCGCATCTGCCAAGCTCCATGCAGACCACCAGAAGCACAAAACCCACATTTCAGAAAGCCATCGACGTTGCATCTTCGCGCTACATGACATCTGAACAGATTTGTGCAGCTACCTTGACATCATAGCAGGTGAAATGTTTCAAGACGGAGATTTGACGAGATTGCTGGCATACCCATTTGAGTTTCTAGAACCTTTTGGAGAAGGAGGAAACAGAGATGATTCGACTGTACTTTTACCCCGTTTAAGGAAACTATGGAACATGCTCGGTGATTCCGCAGCACCTGGAGTAGAAAAGATGGCAAAGGCCCTTGCCGGTTCGCTTCATGGCGAGGTTAAATTGATGGAACTTATTCGTGGCAGCATAATGGAAGACGAGTTCAAATGCAAACCACTGTGCAGACTTGTTACTCCAAACACACAATCCATGCACTTTAGCATCATGGATGCACATCAGCCAAACAAGAGACGCAAATATACCATTTCTGTACGTGGAAGTGCCAACCAGGTTGTTTTGAACTGGCCATGTGAAATGCTGCCCAAGCCTGTGATTTTGCTAAAGTTTAACATGAATGACTTCAAACTTGTAGACTCTGTAAAGCGAAACGCCGAAGTCGAAATTCGCGCTCTTGAACCAGAGAACGAAAAGGGTGAGCTACATATCAAAGTGACAGTCATGTCGTTCAATGGATGCAAAAAGGAATTCACGTTGGTTCCAAACGACGCTCCGCTTGCACAGTCTCTATTTTCAAAGGATGGAATTGAAGCAAGGCAAAAGACGTGCTTGAATCCCAACACGCCCAACCAGCTCTCATTCGACATGCAGCGCAGGTTTGCAGAGTTTTGGAATAATGATTTGCGGGCGTCTCCTCTTGCAGTTGCTTGTCAGCCTGCTGACAGTGCATCCGATAGAGCACTCTGCTTTGCCAACGTGTCTCTCAATACGTCGAGTGACAAATTGGGCGTTGAGAGAGCGGTGATGAGAGGTGTGCTCCATGAATCTGCAACTTCGTGTATTTGTGCATTACAAAACATGCAGCCAATCCACAAACGTTTTCCTGGAAATACATTTACTGGGTCGAGTGTTTCCATGATGATATCCATGTGCGGGAAACGGATGCACAAGGAGGCGCCTAATATGCCACACGCAACATGCCCTCTTCACCAATCAGACACACCCGTCGTCCCAGGCATACCCGACATCTGCTGTCAAGGTACCTACTGTGAAGTGTCATGTGGACACTTTACATCCAACAAACAGTTCAAACCTGGTGTGAATATTCGATCTATACCATTGGACGACGTTAGCCTACTGCATGCGCAGCTTCTGCTCGCTTCCTCTATTCGCTGCTCCAATTCACTCACTCCCATGTTTGGAAAGCGCAAACCTGACGAAATTGCAATGGAGTGTGATTCTCACTCCGAGCGACTCAACCACCAACTCGAAACCATCAAGCGCATGAAGCTCAGTCGTTCTGTAAAGTATACAGAAGAAGAGCTTGCAGAAATGGATAAAATTACAACTACACTTCTTCGCTCGGGAAAGGCTGGGCAGCACTATGTCAAGTCCAAACGACAGACGGTTCTCGTCACACGCAACACAAAAACGGGAGGGGTGTCCTCTCTCGGCCCACAGTACGAGAATCTAAAGCAGTATCACAAGTGGATGTTTCCCAGCATTGAATCTGCAAACCCAAATGAAAAGTAGACCGTTTACAAAATTACATCTAAACCATCGAAAGAAAGTCATCATCATTCGTCCAATCGTAAAGTCCACACTCGGAGATGAACTCGTGATTCATGATCCCGTTCTTGTTCCACGTGTTGCACGAACAAACGAGGCTGAGAAAGCTTTGCTTGTCTCGCTTGATAGTGCTCGGAACATGGTATTTGAGGAACTTGCGAATGTGGTAAGGGCCGAGTGTATTCTTGAAGAAGACCTCCTTCCAAAACCACTGGTCAAGGAACATGCTCGGGCAGTGCTCTGATATTAAAGAAACCAAGCCGAGGTCAAACGACAAGGCATGAATAGCAACCTTGGGGTCTTTGAATACACCCATCTTCTCCATCGTGCCTTCCATTGGACCAACCATTTCGTCCACGTGGTTTGCATGAAATACTCTGTTCATGCAAACCACGTACCACATCTTCCGCTTGACCCACCACGGTATCGAATGTTTGAACACCAAGCTGAGGTTGGAAAAGTTCATGTTCCCGTTCCTCATCACTTCTGTTACAAACGCTTCGTTGCACACGAGTCGCTTCGACGCAAACCGCATTGGGTGGTTGGAAATGAGGTACGATTTCTTAGCATTGCTTGAAATAGCCTCGTCTTCGTCTTCGTCTTCGTCTTCATCCATCTCTCTGATAGCCGCTGACCACTTTGAAGCGAAAATCCTGATGAATCGCATCATCAAACCGTGGTCGTCACGCTGCTCCTTTGTGAGAGACTGAAAGTGGTCGGTGCAGTGCAGCAGGTCCTGCTTCCGCATCACAGCTTCGTGATCCAACTTGCCATTTGACGCAATCGAAATGCAGTCACGCTTAATCATGAGCCTGCCTCCACATTGACGAAAGATGCGCAGCAGTTCTTCCTCGGATTCGACGAGTGCATACTTGCTCATTTTAAGGTAAGAAATGCAAACTTGATGAAACGTTTCGGTGTACTTTCGTAACGTTTGTGCTTGCTGCGATACGAGTGGGTGAACTCTCAAACAGGCAGTTGAGCCTTGAACGACGACGACGGCTCAAGAGAGGGGGTTTGGCTGGTGTGCTCTCTGGGAATCTTGTCGTATTACAGCAAGCCCGAAACGTTTCAAAACTTGTCGATGTCGGCTGGTTCCCGCACGCCGCTGAGCTTCCAATAAAGGGGAATGCTGAGTCCCTGCGCCTCGAACGTCACGTCCTCGGCCTTGTCATATCGTCTGGAAGTGATGCGGCAGTCTGTCTTGCGCTTGGTCTTCAAGTTGACGACGGTAACGTAGTGCAAACATGGCTCCAGTGACCGGATTTCCCAACTTGCATTCGTAAAAGGATCCTTGTAGACGCCCTCTACCTTGTCAGACCCGCCGAGGTCGTTAATGGTGATATTGTAACGTGTCTCCTGCTCCGTCATTGCTGATCACACAGTCCACCAAAAAGAAATGCAAACTTGATGAAACGTTTCAGTGTACTTTCGTAACGTTTGTGCTTGCTGCAATACGAGTGGGTGAGCTTTCAAACAGGCAGTTGAGTCTTGAACGACGACGACGGCTCAAGAGAAGGGGTTTGGCTGGTGTGCTCTGTGGGAATCTTGTCGCATCCCCGTATTGCACACAGCCTTTTTTCCGTTACAAGACTTGGCGTATCTTGACGCTGCGAAACGTTTCAAAAAACATTCAAAGGCTGCAAGTACATTTTTGAGCAGTGAATATCCGTCGTGTCACTCGCCAGTCATCATCATCAGTCGTATCCCAATGTCAGAAATGGCAAAGGTCGCGCTTTTGACAAGCCACATGTGGGAAATGAAAACACGCATGGATGCATTGGTAGGCCAGCAGATGCAGGAACGATCCGAATTTGAAATGCGTGTCAAGCAGCTCCAAAAATCACTGTGGGAGAAGGAAGCAGCCCTCAACGACGCAGAGAGAGAGCTGTTATTCGTAAAGAATACAGCCGTTCGTGCCATTTGCAAGCTTGGAACGAGTATCAGACAACGAGACGAGGCGATTTCCAAACTGCACACTCTTGAGCAGGAAAGGGAATCTCGGCACAAGAACCAGAGTGTCGTGTCCACTGACGAATTGGAGTGGGAAGCTGTGTGAAAAGGCGTCTTGTGTGTCAGGCAGGGAGAGAAGGATTCACATGGGAATAAGGCTCCAGTCCCTTGTCTATTCAGTAGAAGGCAAAGTGAACAAAAGTTTCACCCTTGTGTCTATACAAGTCTTTCACAAATGTCTGTCCGCCAAAACAACCTTTCTTCGACCACCACCGTCACCACCCCTCTCGCACCAGCCACAATGGTGGATGTGACCGAGACGTCGCAGGAGACGGCTCTCGCCGAGGGCAACTCCTTCAACGTCGTCTCTGCCGAAACTCCGCTCAAGCGCAACGTCGTCGTGTCCATCAAGTCGACGCTGAACGGTATTATAGCCAACCACGCCTGAATTCGAGACACGTGTCTGCATGTGCATACATTTTGCATCTTCTCACCGTGTTCAACCCCTATTGTTTGTGCACTGCAGATCTTTGCCTTCAGAAGCAGCGTGGGACCTGGTCGCCTTCGGCCGAGGCTCTCCGTGGCATCTTTCAGCAGAAGAGGTTTACGGATCTTTCTGGTGCCGCCGAGTCGCAGGGCGACTTGTCGTCCGTCGTCCTCCACTCGCTGAAGGTCACGCACGTGCGTTCGTCCTTCCCGATTGGTAAG
>Ga0209603_1001056_pt1 | contig 29819 bp, 31 predicted proteins | sample COGITO_mtgs_1206_FD_184812 | JGI IMG/M metagenome (GOLD analysis project Ga0209603, IMG submission 184812) | Pelagic marine microbial communities from North Sea - COGITO_mtgs_120607 (SPAdes) (version 2) | ecosystem: Environmental > Aquatic > Marine > Epipelagic ... | reverse complement strand
CCTGCTTTCTTTGCTGAATTTGGATCGAATGGCATGTGTATTAAAATTAGATTCTCATTTAAATTTAGTTAAAAAGTTTACTTTTTTAACAACCAACTACTTGACTGTATTTTATCTCCAAGGCCTTCAACTAGTGTAATTCCCATTTGATCACAAATGGATCTTTCTGGAATGGTGTTGTTATTTTGATCTCCTCCATTTGCAAAACTCAAATCATAGGTTTCACCAAAGTCTATGGCAATTTTCTCAATGGTTTTACATACGGTTCTGTCTTGATCTATAGATAAAACACTATAGTCTACAGATTTTATGTTTGAGACAATAAAAATACGTTCTTCTTCTTCTTGAAATTCTTTAGATCCTTTTAATGTTCTTTGATTATCGTTATTTACAATTACAAACAATTCATCAGCCAGAGCTTTGGCATTGATAAAATACTCAATTCGATTTTAGCACAAAAAACTCTATTGTTTTTATACATTGATATGAAAGTTCATTAATTATCTAAATTTGTTTTTAATTCGATATCTTAAATAATTGAAAATAGTAGGATGATAAAAAATAGTATCTTTAGTTAATTTAGTATTCTTAATTCTTGGTATTTGATCAATATCTTCAGTCTCATTTAGTATCCTTGCAATGTTAGATGCACTAGCTTCCATGCCTTTCCAGCTAAGGCTTATATAGCTATCCTCCTTACTAGTAATAATTTTTCCTTGAAAAATTAAATCGCCAGAATCAACACCTGAGTCAACCCAAAAAATAGAGTATCCTATATTGTCAAGGTCTTCATTATAAATTGCCCAAAAAGGCGAATGAACTCCTCTGTAAAATTGTGTAATTCCTGGATGTGCTCCTATTACGTTCCCATTTACAATATTTCTAACCTTCTTAGATACCCAATATGAAGTGTGAATGATGATTAAATTAGGGTTTTTACTTTTAATCCAATCGAGTGCTTGAGGTGTGTCATAAGAATAAGTATTGAGAATATTTGCTTTAAATACATCTGTGTTTTTTAATATTTCATCCCTATTAAAAATATTTTCAAATTGTTTTTTATCTTTTTTACTGTTAATTAACTTATATATTAAACGCTCTACTATTTGTAAAACAACTTTAAAAAAACCTTGCTTTCTTATAGCATTTTTTAAGAACTTAGTATTAATTCCTAGCTCCTTTTGGTTGGCAATTACAGCACCAACAATATTTAAATTTCCATCAAGTAATGTCGATAAAGTATTTAAATTCGGTAATGAGGAACCTAATAAAACTATTATTCTATAATTATTTTTCATGTTTCCTGGCATTATGAATTCTTGAGTATAATGGAAATAATGAAATTTTAATTATATTTTTAATTTTTCGAATATAAAATTGCTTTTTAATTCCTTTAAGTTTACAAAACTCTTCTATTTGTTGAAGGTTAGTCCCGGCCTTTGGACAAATACGTCCCAACACAGTTATACCGTCTTTATTTCTTGGTTTAAGAGTTGGTTCAGAGTCAAAAATAAAGTCGTAGCCACATTCTTTTGCTGATAAATAAGAATTTGAATTTGAATCTCCCCCAGGAATTGAACATATTTTAATTTTAGTATTGAGAAGATCTTCCAAAATTGATTTACTTCTTGACCATTCAAAAACCATCTTATCGTAGGTTAAACTTTTGAAAACATTTGGATGAGAATGGGAGTGAGAGCCAATTATATGACCTCGATTATGTAAGTCAATTATTTCATCTTTTCCTAAAAAATATTTATCCCCAATAAGACTAGTGGTTATAAAGAAGTGTCCCTTTAGATTGTATTTTTCTAAATATTCTGCTATCAATAAAGCTGATTTACCTCCATCATCAAAAGTTAATAATGTTGCATTACTATGTGTGTTAAGTTTATCAACAGTGATTATGTTCTTTCGGTTTTTTTCAATGATATCAATGTTAGAGTAAAACTCTTCAACCTTATGCTTATAAGGTAATGCAGAATTGCGCTGAAAACCAGAATCACTTGGATTATCAGTAGCTTCGTGGTAAAGAAATGTTAGATACTTTGAATTATTTTTCATTTTAAATAAATTTTAATACAAATTACCATAACAACACGTTTAAGAAACCATAGCGATTTTAATACTCTGTCTTTTGAAATTATAGTAGATTGCAGTAGATACACAATGATTAGTGATTATTTTTCAGGATCTTTTTTAGATTTTTTCATGCTTTCTTTGCTGAATTTGGATCAAATGGCATAGAGTTTAATTATTCTGAATAAAAAAGAATATCATCTTCTTTAGGATTTATAAATTCGTGCTCTAAAGTAGCTTCTAAACCCTTTTTTAAATCGAACGGAGCATCGAAACAATCGTGTGCTTTAATTGCATCAAATTGGGTAACAGCACAAAACTTTTTAACTCTTACTGAACTAATAGACGTTTTTTTTGTTGTTACTATAGATAAAAGATCAAAAAAATAACCACCAATCATACCTAAACTGTAGGGTATTTTATATTTCGGAATATTTAATCCCATTTTTTCTTCAATAATTGAAACTAATTCGTTCATGTTATAATCTGGTTTATCGGCATAATTAAATATATGATAACCTAAATCTTCCTTTTCGAGACGATCTTTGATAAAAGCAACCACATTTCCAACATAAGCCATTGATTTTATGTTCTTACCTTTCCCAACCATAAGGAACTTACCCGAACTAATTTGTTTCAATAAATTATAGACGTTACCTCGGTTTCTTTCACCAAATATGACTGTTGGACGAATTATAGTGACAGATTTACCGATTGGGTCTTTATAGTACCATTCTCTTATGAGTTGTTCTGCTTGCCATTTACTTTTGCCATAATGGTTAAATGGATCTTTAATATGATCCTCATTGGGGTTGCTTTTGTTTAGCCCATAAATAGCGACAGAACTAGTAAAAATAATATTCTTAATACCAGCACTATCCATTTTATCTAAAACATTTTTTGTTCCAAATACATTTACATCGTAGTATTTAGAAGTCGGGCTAACATCATCTCTATGTTCTGCTGCCAAGAGGACAACTGTTTTAAATCCTTCGTTTAAATTAATTTGTTCAGGAAACCTTATGTCTCCAATTTTAGAAATATTATTGTAAAATTTAGAAGGATTTTTGTCAATATTTACACATTTTTCGTGTCCTAGTAATTTAATCAAAGATGTCCCAACAAAACCTGACCCTCCAATTATTAGATTATTTTTATCTATCATTTTATATATTTTATTGCTAATTTTTTTCTTGATAATTTATCTATATAAAAATCAAATATTTTTTTATCCAATATTGAATTCTTATTTCTAATTGAGGCTAAATGTTTCTTTGAAAAATTAACAAAATCTACTTTCCAAATAATTTCATTATAGTGATTTAAGTGCCACATGTCTAAATCAATAAGTATAGGCTTTTTAAATGCGATATAATCATATATTTTATTAGGAGCAGATGTAAGTTGAACGGAGTTTTCTAAAGTGGTAAACAAACAAAACTCAGCTTTTATAATCCATTTTGACAATTCTTCTTTAGTCAATTGACCGGTTAAAATAATATTATTAATGTTATATTTATTAATATTATCGGACACTTCTTTTTGTAGTGGTCCAGATCCAATTAGAACTAATTTTATATTTGAGTCAATTTTATTTAAGTTTTTTGCAAGTTCAAGCCATTTCCCTGGGTTATGTATATATCCTAACGTTGCAACAACTACCCAATATTTTAAAATATTATTTGAGTTTAAAGAATTATATTTAGTTGCGTAATTCAAAATTCTTGGGTCAATACCATGTTCAACACAAGAGATTCTCTCTATTAATGTTGGATAATGAGAAACTATATATGAAAGCTGGGCTGGGGAGCAAGTGATTATTTGTCCTGCAGAATTATAAATAATTTTTTGAGCTAAAAATAGTGGCTTAGACAAAAAAGAAGGTATTTTATTCATGACAAAACCTCCATCAGGCCATAAATCTCTGACTTCTAAAATTGTTTTATTTTTTTTCTTAAATATTATAGGTATTGCTGCAGTTATAGGCCCACTGCTAAAAACATATTTATCAGCTCTTACGAAAAATAAATAAATAGAGCTGAAAATCATGAAGAATAAACTATTAAAAACTCTGTGTAGTAGCTTTAAATTATTTCCATCTCCAAACGGAAATAACTTTACTTTAACATTATCTACAACAAAAGATTTAAAGAAATTTACTTTTTTAAAATCAGACCTTATGAAATTTGAGGTAATTACTGTCACATCATAATCATTAGCAACTAACTCTTGAGAAAAATCATACCACCTTGTGCTCCACTTGGAGTTTTTAGTGCCAAAATATTGATATATAATAAAAATTTTTTTTTTCGACAAATTATTTAATTTTAATAATTAACTAAGATTGTTATTGACTCTTAAAACTAGCATGAATATTAATTGGAGTTTCAGAAAAATCTATTTTCATAAATTTTTTTTCTTTTAAAACATCAGTGAATCTATTCTTCTTTATTCTCCCTGGATTTCCAACTACTATAGACATTGGAGGAATATCTTTTAAAACTACAGAGTTAGCACCAATAATTGATCCCTTACCGATGGTTAAACCAGTCCTAATTACAGCGTTTGCACCAATCCAAACATCATCTTGAATTACTGTTTTTTTAAATTTTTTATGTGGATATAATTTTGTGGAAGTTGAAAAATTAGAATAATCATGCTCCATACCTCCAACAACAACATTTGGCGCTATACTACAGTAATTTTTTATTATTGTTCGATTAATCACTACCCCAGGTCCAAAATAATTATAATTACCAATATTACAATCATATAAGCGTGTAGTTATATTTAGTTCATTTGTAAAACTGGAAAATGAACTTCTATAAATTAATTTACATATTAGTGTAAAGAGTATATTAAAAATATATTTTAAATATATCATAATTTAGGATTTAATACTTGTAATTTATTTTTTGTTATTTTAATTAAGTCCAAAAAGAAAACTAATAAAATAATAATATTTATTGGAATGATGTAGAAATTATATGAATAGATAAAGTACTCTATTATAAATAATATAGACAATAATAATATCATTTTAAGAACAAAATTTGAAGGAATTAACTTATTAAAAAAAAGAGAATCTATTTGTGATTTATAAATCATAAAAACTATAAAGTTTACAATAACCATAGAAAATGAATAGAGAATATTTATATTTAAAATTGAGCATATATAAGTAAATACAATTGTAATTAAGGATGAAAATATATTGATTATTAATAAAAATTTAAATTTCTTATCAAAAACAATCATTGATTTACAAAACTGAGATATAAAATTAAGTAGTGATGCTATTACCATGAAAAACATTCCTAAAAAAATCATTTTCGTAATATCAATATTTAATTTGTAGCTAGAGTAAAAAACTACAATATTTAAATAAATAAAACTAACAAAAAAAAATAGTTTATTAAAAACAAGAAATTTTTGCGTAACAACCTTACTCACAGATTTTGTAATAAGAGATTCGTATAAATCATGAATTAAAAATCTATTTGCAACACCAATTAAAAAGGCAAAAAATCCAACAAAAGTTTGCAAAATACTAAACTCAATTAGATAACTAGAATCATTTGAAATATCTATAAAATACCTAAAGCTTACATATGCTAAATAAACTAAAATTGGCTGTAAGGATATTATCCATGAAAACTGGAAATATTTCAGTATTTGATCGACAGTTATGTTAATATTTATATTGAAGATTACTTGAGACGAAACAATAATATGTGAAAATATAATAAGCATATAAACAAGATTTTTATTTATAAAATAATACTCGTTTAATGAAAAAAGCGCAAAGTAAAAAATTAACTTAGGAATCATACTTGTCAAAATCATTCTAAAATATCTTTTTGAAACAAAAAAATACTCCGACATAATGGTATTAAGGTTTAAGGAGACAGATACTATAAATAATAACAAATAATTGAAGCTAATAAGATTTAATAAAAAACAAATAAAAACAACTGTCACTAAAATGAAATTAATAATTACGACTAGTGATAAAGAAAAAGTTAATTGTTTAAAAAAAGTATCTTTATCATTTTTCTTTTGATCTAAAAAAAAAGTTGAAGCTCCAAAAGATAATACTGTTGAAAAGATAAAGATAAAGGGCATTTCCAATAAGAAATCATTAAGTTCAATTCCTGACAATTTAATTCCTAAAAACCAAAATATAATAAAGGAAAAGGATTTATTAAATACTTCACTTATAAATAAAAAAAGTTTACTAAAATTTTGGTCAATTAACTTTATTAACATTCGTGTTATTTTTTAAAAATTTATCGACATAATTAATTAAAAAGAAAAATGTAAAAATTGAGAAGAAATCCATTTGATAAACAACTACAATGAAAGATGATGAAAAAACTAATAACAAGCTAATATTTCTTCTTTTTAATATTATAATTAATGCTTTAAACGGGCTATATAGAAACATAAATGTTAATGGAAATAAAGAAAATAATAAATTAATTAATGAGGAATAAGACATTTGATTTCTAAAGTCAAATTCAAAATTAACTTGAGAATTAATAAGATTTGTAACAGAATCAAATCTTGCATTATCAGATGCAATATCACTCAAAGTTTCAGCACCAAAGAATTCAATTACTTCTAAAAAAATAACATCAGCATAGTAGATAGCGATAATTAATGTAATTAATATAAAATAAATTCTTATTTTTTTTAAGTGCGCTAAAAGAATAAACAATGAACAAACAAAAACTGTTCTTGTTAAAAATATTATACTAAAATAGACTGATAATGAAATTAATAAAACTAAAAATAGTGAATAAAATAGTTTTTTTTCAACTTGTTCAATTGTGGTATTAATTATTAAATATGTAAGTATACAAAAACAATTAAGTATTAATGTAACGTAATTAATGCTTGCTATAATAAAATATTCTCCTAAGAAATAATAACTAGTCAAATCATCTTTAACATCAATATACAATTGTGCGCTAAATAATATAAGTAAAAACGAACTTATAATGATTGGTTGGTAAAATAATTCTAAGAAATCTTTCTTAGAATTAATATTACTAAACATAAAATGAGGAATAGAAGCTGCTAGAATTAAGCTAGAAATTGTTCCGGAATACCCAAAAAGGGACATAACTGTTGAGATCAAAATCAAGCCCATAAAAATTATTGAAATTAAGTCTAGCTTTTTTTTGTTAAAAGAAAATAAAAATAGAAAAAAAAGAATAATTGAATAATTCAGGATTGTTAAAAATTGATAACTTTCTCTGAAGGCAAATGGGACTAAATGCAGAAATAAAAATAAAAATAAAAATAATCTAATATAATTAATCCTAGTTAGCATAATTTCATATTTTCTAATATAAAATCTTTAAAGTTAAAATTCAATAAGTGCTCTTCATGATTAGTCTTCTTAAAATGATTGTCAAAATCAATATCTAAATCAGGATTGACAATTACAAAATCTGAAATCATTAATTCTCTGTAATAACTATTTAATCTCGACAAATTATTATCCAAAAGAATAGTCTTTAGACCATAATCATAAGCATCAAAAAGACTTGCTGAATTGAATGTTATGTGAATATCACTATTTGAAAGAGAGTATTCAAATGGTTCTCTATTACTTATGATATAATCTACATTATTATTTTCAGAAAACAATTTATTAAAGGCTGACATATGTAACTTAAATAAATTTTTATTTTGAATTTGCGATGGGTGTAGTTTAAGAATAAAATTATAATTTGAACTTAAAATAAGTTCTAACAAAGCTGTTGGAAATATAATATTATGATGTAAATTTTCTCTTGAAAAGTGTTCTGTATCATATACAGGTTGAAAAGTAAATAAAAATGTTTTTCTTTTTGTTTTGAATATATTACCCTCCTGTTTATTAGAATAAATTTTATTAAAAAAAAATTTATTTAAGTTACCAATTATCAATGGGTTGGTATATTTCTTTAACTTCAATACTTCCTTGAATGATTGTTTATTTCTGCAAAATATATAATCAGGCCATCCTTTATTATTAATTTGAGATCTTTTTTTTGGAGAATAGTATCCATTCTCTTCATCTACTGTAATAATACCATGTTGAATATCTATAATTTTAATTTTAGCTAATTTCGCAGCTATACACATTTCAATTGAGGGCTGTATCCCGAAAATTATTTTTAAATTAAGTTTGTTAAATAAATAACCATAAAATTTAATTAAGGGATCATTTTTTAAGTTCTTTAATGAAGTAGAACCATTACTTAATAACCTTCTGAAAAGGCAAATAATAATATAAAAATTTAAGTTTATTGTATTACCAGAGCTTTTTCTCCCACTATATTTGGAAAATGGTAAAGCTAAAGTATAGTTTGAATAATTTTTTAGTTTAACATTAATACTATCAATTAATGGGCTATGGTATTTTCCGTCAATCAATATTGGTCTACTATTATCGGTACACGAATATAAAATGTCAACAGGTTTTAATTTTTCAACTCTCTTGAAATATCTAAAAGCATTAAAAATTCCAAGAAAACTAATATTTCTTTTAAAACTCGTTATTTTCTTGAACATGCAATTATTTTAAAAATAAATAAATATTTTTTTTTTACTTTTATCAAAAGTTAAAATTTTTAATCCTATTATTTCTTACAAATTTCTTGATAAATTGGCAATGTTCTAATTTGCTCCTCAATCTTCATTAACTTTTCCGGAAATTTCATAAACGCTTCTACTTGTTTAAATAAACCTGGTTTATATAATTGGTCTAAATCATCATTTATTTCAATTTCATTAACAGCTACTGAGCCTCTTTTTTGAACAAATAGTTTCTCCATTGGTTTCATAATATATCTATTCTCTTTTGTCAAAAACTCTACCCACCATCTACCTGCAGAATCCCAGTTTGCATTGTATGAAAACAATGCATTGGATGATGTAACACCTGCTCCAGAAAAAACAGTACCACTTGGATGCCAATTAGCTCCCCCAGAAACAAAGCTTTTTAAATCTGTTGGATGACCTCCAATAAAAAAAGCTAAATCTATGACATGGGAAGAATTTTGAATAAACCATTCTTCTAAAACACCTTCATTTTTAACAAGGTCTTTTATTATATGTCCCCATTCAGTAAATTCAAAATTAAAAGAAGTAACACCTCCATCTTGTTTAATTAGCTCTTGTACTTTTAAAGTAGATGATAAGAAACGACGATTGTAAGCAACATACACTTTAGCATTGTTTTTAATAGCTAGATTACTTACACTTTGAATATCTTTAGGATTTAACCCTCCAGGTTTTTCGACAAGAATATCCTTAAATCCAACATTAATTAATTTTCTAGTTATTGAACCCAATAAATTCTCATTAACTGCTACGATGACCTTAAATAAATTGTAATCTATTTGAGAATTCTTTTCCAACCAAGTTTCAATACCACCTATAATAACCTTAGATTTAATTTGAGTTTCAAAATTAATGGCCCCTTCTTTAGAATTTCCGATAGCTATAAAATCTACGTTCTGAGCTTTTAATATTTTCGCGTATTCAATGGCCATTGGGCCTGCACCTACTAGAATTGTTGTTGTATTCATATTAATTATTTTTTAAGTAAAAGGATAGTGATTAAACTTATTTTGAGTATTAGAATTAATTAACTCTAAAATAGAATCTAAATAAGGTAAATGTAATTTTACACTCTCCTCGTATAATGGAAGTGAACAACTATCATTCATTAATATATCTTCAACTAACGTAGCGGTTAATTCACTTTGATAGGGAATATTAAATTCTATTTCTTCCCATTTCCAATCGTTTTCTATTCTTGAGATTAAAACTTTCCCTTCACTTTCTCGGGAAATAAAATGTACATTTTCATTAAAAGCTTGAACAACTCCTGGCAAGTTACCTTTAGACTCACAAGAAAAAATACCTTGGGTTCCATTTTTAAAATTCACATTGAAAGTTCCATTTAACTCATAAAATCCTTTTCTCTTACTTTCAAAAATATTATTTTCTAAAAGATTTGCATTACATGTGTAGTCAATACTTTGATTTAAAAAAGCCATATGATCTATGTAGTGGATCAAGTTAGTAACTAATCCATATTGACTTCCTGAAACCATATAAGTAAACTTCGTACCCTTAAAAGAAGATTGAATTTCTTTGTAAAATGACATCATCCTCATTGGACAATTAACATATGACTTAACATTTTTACTTTTTAATAGTTCAAGAATTATAGAGTAATCTTCTCTTTTTTGAAATAGTATTTTTTCAAAAACAATTGTTTTTACTTCAAACTTGTCTAATAAATCTCTTGTAACATTTGCTCTCACGTTAGATGCTGTAGCAATTATAACAATATCAATTGTGTTATTACAGCTTATATCATTTAATGATTTACTATAGCTAACTGTATTATTGTCAATTCCTGGCATTGATTCATATCGGCCCTTAGCTATATTCAAAGACTCTGAACTTGGGTCTATAATAAATACATTTAATGAGTTATTTGAACTTTTTAAAGCTTGAAGATGCCTACTGCCTAATTGACCAGCACCTATTATAAATATGTTTTTCATGTTTGTTTAGATTAAATTATTGATTAAAGCCCAATTTCTATAAATCGAAATTCCCTTGTCTGCACTTTTCTCAGGATGAAATTGAGTTGCAAAAATGTTATTTTCAATAATAGATGAACAGAACTCAATTTCATCATAATTAGTTTTAGTTAAGACAGAACTAGAATTAGTTGGTTCAACATAGTATGAATGTATAAAATACATAAAATCAAAATCATTAAGTTCCTTCAATGGAGATTCATTCCATGATTTATTTTGTGAATAAATCTGATTCCACATTATATGAGGAACTTTAATTCCTCTATCATTAAATTTACTTGGAAATTTCTTAATGCTTCCTGAAATTAAGTCTAAACCGTTTTGCGATCCAAATTCTTCACTTTTCGTAAAAAGTAATTGAAGACCCAGACAGATGCCGAAAATTGGAGTTCCTCCATTAACTTTTTGCTTTATTGCATCAACAAGATCTAAATTTTTTAAATTACTCATAGCTTGAATAAATGCTCCAACTCCTGGAAGGATTAGTGCATCTGCAGATAAAATATCCTCTTTATTTGAGCTAACAGTGGCTTTAACACCTACATGACTGCACGCTTGTTTTACACTAAATAAATTACCTAACTGGTAATCGATTATGATTAAACTTTTTTTATCTTTTTCCATTGTCATCTACAACTAATGTTATTTTTATTTAATTCATTTTTTAAGTCAACTATACTGCACGGATTTAATTTATTAAATATCATTTTATTTTTTAAAAATTGAGTATTTCCCTCCAAAGAAGAAACAGATGATTCATTATCTTTAATAAAATCGTAATGAAACATTGAGGAAATCATCACCGAATTTACATCTGATGATTTTACTAAATCGATTACATCTTCTTTCTTTCCTGATCCACCATGAGCAATTACAGGAATGGATACAAGATTATTGATTTTTGCTACTAATTCAATATCAAAACCTTTTCCAGTTCCTTCTTTGTCTACCGAAGTTATTACTAACTCACCTGCACCCAATTCATCAATTCGTTGAGCCCATTCAAAGACATCAAGACCGGTATACTCTCTTCCGTTGTCTGTATAGGCTTGGTATTTGTTATTATCTTTTATAGCTTCAATAGACACTACAATTGTTGAGGATCCGAACTCTCTTGATGCTTTCTTAATAAATTCGGGATTCTTAACAGCAGCGGTATTTAAACATACCTTATCCGCACCAGCTCTCAAGATATTTTTTATGTCATTGAGGGACCTTATACCTCCTCCAACTGTAATTGGGATAAAGTTATTTTTCGCAGTTTCCGATATAATATCATGAAGACTATTCCTTTCATATAATGACGCTACAACATCCATTAGCATCAATTCATCCGCTCCATGTTCATAATAATATTTAGCAAAATCTGACGGCTTCCCTAGAACTCTCAACCCTTCTAAATGAATTCCTTTAACCAAATTAGGGCCTTTAATATCTAACCTGGGTATAATTCTTGTTGTCCTCATATTAATTTATTATTAATAATTGTTTCAGCTATTAACCAATCAAAATTAGTATCTATATCTACAGAATATATTTGATTCGTCATTAGATATTTCTTTATTCTTTTGAACTCACTAATACGTTTAGCTTCCAACGATTTAATATTAAAAATATAAAGGGAACCATTGTAGGCATACACTTTTGGAGCATCTTGCCTTCTAGAGATTGTTGAATTTTTAACCTTAACTAGATCTCCTATTTCATTTTCTTCAAAAAGATTAAAATAAGGAGAATCATGTGGCTCTTTAACAGATACATATAAGTCTAAATTGTCTTTCCAACTATCAATCATATCAACTAAATGCACCTTTTTTCTGAAAGGTGTTGTTGGTTGTAGCAGAATTAATAAGTCATAAAAGATACCTTTCGCCTCATAAAATTTTACAGCATGATTAATAACATCATTAGTATTAGCCGTGTCTGAACCAAGGTACTTTGGTCTTATAAATTTAACTTCCAAATCAATTTCTTTTGCACAGTCAACGATTTCATTGTCATCAGTACTTAGACAAATATTATCATCAGTTGTAAACTTTCTAGCAAAGTCTATAGCATAATGAAGTAGCGGTTTACCATTTAATAATTTAACATTCTTTTTTGGCAGACCTTTAGATCCACCTCTTGCTGGAATTAGATATAAAATTCTCATTAATTACAGCTTTATCTGGCCTATATCCTCTTGAGCCTTTGTAAAATGTTTATGTTTTCCTATGTCAATCCAATAATCTTTTAACGGGTAATTAATTAATTTTAAATCATCATCAAGTATAGCTTGCATGAGATCAGTTGCATCATAAAATTTGTTCCTAGGGATTTTGTTCAAAAGATGTTTCTTTATTAAATAAATTCCCCCACTAGAATAATAAGTATAAGTTGGTTTCTCCTCAAATGATTCAACAACATTGCCTTTCGTTTTGACTACTGCATAAGGAATATCTATTTCATAAGGAATAGATACTACTGACATATCCGCGTTATTTTCAATAAAGTCGATAAAGAAATCTTCGTAATTCATATTCGTTAAAATATCAGAATTAGTTATCAAAACATAATCATTCAAAAATGCCTTAATAATACCAACTGATCCGACAGTTCCTAATGGTTCGCTCTCATAAATAATATCGGTTTTGACGCCGGTATTATTTTTATCATTAAAATGTTTTGCTACTAAATTTCCCAAATAATTAACCGAAATAAAAAAATTTTCTACACCATAATCAATCAAACTATCATAACTATAGTCTATGATACATTTATTGTTAACTTTCAGAAGTGGCTTAGGTAAGTTATCTGTTAAAGGCTTCATTCTCAACCCTTTACCTCCTGCCATGATTACAACATCAATAGGGAGATATGATTTCTTATGTCTCAGGTTTACAACATTTACAACTATGTCATTTTTATCTAATACAGGGAAAACTGTGATATTTTTATTTCTAAATTCAACTATTTGATTTATCGAATAATCACCTTCTTTTACGTATTTCACTGTTTTATTTGACACCAGATTCAAATTAGCCTCAAGCCCACAACCATTTAACAGACCTCTACGAATATCTCCATCTGAAATACTTCCTTTCAATTGATGCTTTTCATTAATCACAAATAATATTGTATCGTGACCTACATGAGATAAGGAATGTAAAGCTGATTTAATTGTGCTATTTTCTTTAATTAAAAAACTACTTATGTCAATCATTTTGCTCCTTTTAAACTTAATATTATCTCAATTATATTATCGGCTGTATTTCCTTTTTTGTAGATATTTTCATTTACACCTTCAGTACCCTTTTCTATTTGACTCACCGCATCAATAATACATTTTTTCTCTATTGGAATGTTTAAAATATTCTCCGTAATGATTCTACCACTTTGTCTTTGCCCGAGATTAATTACTTTCTTAGGAAAATATGAAGCTTCAACAAATCCACTCGAAGTATTACCTAATAAAAATGAACAATGTTTCATACAAGAAAGATAACCCTTCATACCAAAAGATTCAACTAATTTAACTTGTTCTAACCCCTCAGAAAAATCGATGATTTTTTCTCTGATCATGTCTCCTAATGTATCAGAGTTTGGCATTGTTATGACGATCTGATACCTTTCTTTTAATTCATTAAAACTCATTATTAGTTCATCAATATATTGACCGTTTTTAGATAATGAGATCGTTTCTGGGTGAAATGTAGAAAGTATTGTTGGTATGGTTAAATCAATTTTAAATTTATCATTGAATTCTTTTTTAGAATAATAACTTAGAGATTCAAGATTATCTATACTCAGAGCCCCGACATTATATACTGAACCAGGGTTATTATTAATTTGAATTGCTCTATTTCGATATTTTTCTGTACTTACAAATAAATATTTGCACATTAGAGAAATACTATGTCTAAAAACATTATCAACAGCTCCTAGTGTCGTTTCACCAGCGTGTAAGTGAGCTAAATTAACTCCAAAAGTAAGTGAAGCTGAAACAGCCGCAAACATTTCGTAACGATCGCCTAAGCAAAAAACTAAATCAAATTCATTAATTTTCCAAAATTCAGAAAATTTCAATATTGTATCACCAATTGATTTAGATGTTTCGTAAGGATTTTTATTTAGAGTTATTGTTTGAATTTGATGTTTTACATCAAATCCATTGCTATGTATTTCATCTATTGTATATCCATAATTTTGATCAAGATGAGTACCGAATGCAATTATTTCTAAATTAAATAAAGAATGCTTCTCTAATTTTTTGAGTAATGGGTAGTAAATACCAAAATCAGCTCTTGAACTAGTTAAGACTCCTATTTTATATTCTGGTATTAATCCCAAGGCTGAGCTCTTAGTTTCCATATATCATTTTCTTTTTTCCATAAATGTGGAGATCTAAATGAATCACACAGATTAGAAAATTCTTCTTTTGACATTGAAACATAATCTAAAAATTCTTTTTCATATCTGGCAGGATACTCTCCTTCAAACCTTTTCATTAATGCTTGTCCTTCTTCTTTTGTTATATGCTTGTTTCTAATCTCTTGAGCTGAATCCATCATAGTCCTACCTACACCAAATTTAATATATCGTGTATAATAAAACATTCCATCAGTTTTATCATCTAAACTATTATATTTTGAATAAGTACCCTCAGTTCTGACTGGGCTAGCTTTGAATCCAGCATTTTCAACCGCATAATAATAAGCTTCTTGAGGAACCCATCTTAAAAAATATCCCAAATAAAAGAAGTCTATCTTCTTCTCTTTTAAAATATCTGAACTAATTGGGAGATAATTCTTTATTTCTACCAATGGAACTCCTTCATCTAAATATTCACCAACTTTTTTTCCACCTAGCAAAACATCCCTTTCGTCAAGACCATTTAATGGATCAAGAGAATAACCTTCACTTTCACGTTCCTCACCAACATCTGAATATTTTTTTGTGTCCACACTCATTTTCTCACCATATTCGGCTGGAGATTCACCATAAAAAATTAGTGGGATATTAAAACGGTGAGCCATTTTTGTAACAAAAGTTTTTTGCCCTAATATAAAAGGTTGAAAGGGGTGTAAAAGGTTTAATGTTGCTTGTCTAGTAAGTTCTCTATGGATTTTTCCGTTAGGTGTAAACAAGTAATTATCAAATCCACCTGTATGGATCCAACTTTGATGATTTTGGAATCCAATATCTGTATATAAATGAGGAGCCCACGTTACTGTTAATGGATTCATATTATATTTATATTTTAAAACATGAGACTGAAAAACACTGTCTTTACCACCACTTCCTCCAACTATACAATCATAAGATCCATCAGTTTTTCTGTATTTATTACAAAGTTCAATTAGTTCTTGTTCTCTTGCTTCCCAATCGATTGTTCCATCATCTTTAAATTCATTATAATTACAAGCATAGCAAACTCCATTTTCATCAAAACTCATAGTCTCTTTTGAAGATTCATCTGAATGTTTATATTCATTTGATGACATCGGTTGCTGATTGGACATATTACACTTTGTGCAATATTTTACTTCTTTTGGTAATCCGTATTTTACTTCCATACTTTTATTTATTTATTTACTTACTAAATCTGAAAAGGACAGTTTAGTGAATGCTTTTAAATTTGCTTTTAATTTTTTTCCTACAACTTTTTCAATTTGCATGGGAGAAATTCCTTTTCCTGGTCTTAAAGAAATTAAATCTCTTGCTGACAAAATTTCGCCTTGTTGTAAATCATTTTTTAGATGTAAACTTTTTCTAGCGATATCTATATTTTTCATTTCACTTTTCGAGGGCTCTTTAACTCCACTCCCCGAAATTGCAGCTTCAGTATTTCGTATTGATAATACCATTAATTTAAGTTCATCCGGATTTAAGGAGCATTTGTGATCTGGGCCGGGCAAGTTTTTATCTAAAGTGAAATGTTTTTCAATAACACTAGCGCCCAAAGCGACTGCAGCTATAGGCACCTCTATTCCAAGAGTATGATCTGAATATCCAATATTAACTCCCAAAAATTCTTGAATAGAGTTCATTGCTTTTAAATTAACATCCTTGTAGGGAGTAGGGTACTCTGTATTACAATGTAAAACAGTTATATCACTTTTTTTACAGCTATTTTCAGTTAATATATTAAGAGTAGTACCAATTTCACTCATATTACACATACCTGTACTAACTATTATGGGTCTATTTTTATTTGCTATATATTTTATTAAAGGCTTATTAGTGATTTCACCAGAGGGTATTTTAAAATAATCCATACCTAATTCGTCTAAAAAATCAACACTTTCAACGTCAAAACCAGTAGATAAGAACCCAATATTTAATTTATCACAATATTCTTTTATTTTTTTAAAATCATCAAAACTTAGTTCAAGTTTTTTAACCATTTCAAATTGTGTTTCAACATTATTATTAGTATTCTCAATTTGATAATCAGCTTTTTTTGCTGTTTTTGAGATATTTAATTCAGTCTTAAATGTTTGAAATTTAATATAATCAGCACCAGATCTAGAAGCTGCTTCTGCCAATTTAAAAGCCATAGATAGTGATCCATTATGATTGACTCCAGCTTCAGCTATAATTATTACTTTTTTTCTCAAATTCATTCTATTTTAAATATGTTCATAATATTTCAGTGTGATCAACTAATTAATTTTGCAGGATTTCCAAAATAGGAACCTTCTTTTGTTAAGTTTTTGATTACGACCGAAGCTAATCCAACTAAGATATTTGAATGAATTTTGACTTTTGGAATTAAAGAAGCACCAGTTCCAATGAAAACACCATTATCTAATATACAATGACCTCCTATATTGACATTAGTCATTATTGAACAATAATTACCAATTTCTACGTCATGACCAATATTTGAATTACAATTTACAAATACTGATTTTTTGATTATAACATCATTTGAAATTATTGTATTAGGTTGAATTATAGATCCCGCCCCAATAGATGTTCTTTTTCCAATTATTACTGAAGGATGAATAAATGTATCTGGTTCTAATTCATTCCGTAACAAAAACTCAAAAACCTCTTTTCTAAAAGAAGATTTAGACTGAGCTATGTATACCTTTTGCTTATTATCAATAATGTATTTTATATCTAATTTATAGATTTCACTTATTGAATAGCATTTCGTGATATTTTCATCAAAATCAGCAAAAGACATGAACTCTTTTGCTAAATCGCCATCGCCTAAAATATGTATTTTCGCTTTTTTACTTTTTTTAATCATAAATTAAACCTTAATTAATCTAAACTTTTTTTGAATCGACTTGAATGTGTTATTTTGTCTGTGACAATTATCTCTGCAGGAACTTTATATCTTTCAAGGTTTTTTATACAATGTGATTTTATGTTCTTTTTGAGCAGTTTCAGATCAGTATCAAGTGACTTAACTACTACCTTCACTGCCACAGCTTGTCCTGTAATTAGATTTTCTTTGGCGTAAGCCGTACAATCCAAAATATAATTAAGTTCTAGAATAATATTTTCAATTTCAATTGGTAATACTTTTTCACCCCCAACATTAATTATCTTACTTTTTCTACCGACTATTTTAAAATATCCATCTTCTTTCTCTTCAACTAGATCTCCTGTTTTAAACCATCCATCATCTGTTAGTGCTTCATTATTATGATTTATGTACCCTAACACCCTTGTATTACTTTTAATCCAAAGTTCACCATCAATTATTTTAACATCTTGATTGACATCTTCAAATTTAACTAACAAACTATTTGAAGATTTACTTTTTGTTTTAATAATTCCAGTTTCACTAGTGCCAAAGGTTTGGATCAATTTTGTTTTAGGGAGTTTTAATTTTAAGATATTAAGAAGCGTTTCTGACATTGGCTCGGTTCCATATGTAACTAATTTAAGTGAAGAGAAATCATAACTATCAAATACGCCTCCAATATTCATTAAGTTAAGAAAGGTTGGTGAAGCTGGTAAAATATTTACTTTGTGATTTTCAATAAGTCTAGCTATTATTTCGGGTTCTCTTTTTTCTGGAATGATCATTGTTGATCCCATTGATAAAATATTCAACATAGTATTCAATCCCCCAATGTGATCAAACATTAGAAATACTAAAAATGTTAAATCCTTTTTCTTAACATTTAAATAAGAAGATAAAAGATTATCAAAATCATGAACCATAGCTTTTGGATCTCCAGTACTTCCACTACTAAATAAAACTAAACCTGATTTATCATGTTTAAATAAATTCAAATAGTAGTCATTTAATAAGCAATTATCTTTTTCAACATATCGTATATCAAGTGATTTAGAATCAATAATATAGTCAGGAGTGCATATTTCTATTTTTTTTTCTACTTCCGTTTTATTAGATGAAATGATAGGGACAATTACACATTTAAATTTAGAAAGGGCAAAAACAAGAGCAATTGAATTAAAAGAATAGTCTCCGAGAATAACTACAACTTTTTTTTCTTCAAAAGAAGACGAAATAACGGAATATATGCTATTTATTTTCTTTTTTAGATCAGAATACTTAAGCGTTTCACCATTAAAAATAACAGCATTTTTATTGGAATCAATTTCATTAATTTTTTTTAAAAATAAATCTATCATATTTAATTTTGAACCCCTCCTAAATATATAATTTGCCCGGTTATGAAATTACTTTTTTCAGAGGAAAAAAAATCTACCACATTTTTTATATCTTCAAATGTACCTAATCTCTTAATAGCTTGTCTTGAAAGTAGTTCTTCAATTTTATTTTTAGGAACAGCTTTAATTAAATCAGTGTAAACTGGTGTCGGGCCAATACAGTTAACTCTAATTTTAAATGTACTAAGTTCATGTGCTGAAATTTTCGTTAATTTTTCAACGGCTGCTTTAGTACTTGCATAAATCGCCTCTCCTTCAAGATTAAGCGGGGAAGCGACTGTGGAAAAATTTATAATACTACCGCCATTTTTTCTCATAATTTTTGATGCTTCGCGAGTAAACAAGAATGTACCTTTTAAGTTTGTATGCACTAGTTTATCAAATGTACTAACTGGCGTAGTTAAAATGTGGTTCATAGATGCCATTCCAGCATTATTGATTAAGACATCAATCCTTTGGTGTTTTTTTCTGATCAATGAAATTAGTGACTTTACCGAATTTTCATCTCCAACGTCACAAATTAAATGTTCATAGTTCTTATGTTTTAGATCTGATCCAGTTCTACTGCATCCGATTACTTTTTCACCTAATGAAAGATAGTATTCCGTTAGACTCCTGCCAATTCCTTTTCTATCCCCTGTTATTAAATATATATTACTCATTAGAGTGAGTGTTTATTTTCTCTTCAATATATTCTATTAAATATTTAACTCTCGAAAAAGGACTAGTTCTTCTTGACATTGCTTTTTCATCAGCCAGAGTTGTCGATATACCAAAATCGTCTTCTATTAGCTCCTCTAAATCAACAAGTAGATTCACTAACGCCATAGAATCGAGTGGACCACCACCCCCGAAAAGTTTAGAATCCAATGTTAATTCAATTGTTTCGTCTAATTCTTCTTTCAAGAAAACTTCTAAAAATTTAATAATTTTCTCTTCTAATTCCATTATTTATAAGTTTATTGATGAATATTTTATTTGTGTTAAATCTAAATTACATGAAGCCCATGATAACCCAACTCCAAAACCTGATAAAATAGCTTGTTCGGGCTTAACACTATTTTTCAAATCTATACAGATTGCAATTGGAATAGATGCTGGTCCAGTGTTACCTATTTTATTTGCTGTAAATGGAACCATAGAAATATCAATTTTACTTTTTTTCACAAGGTAATTAATCATAAATCTATTGGCTTGATGCAAATAATATCTATTAACTTTCCCTTTTAATCGTCCAGATAAAATTTTAATTGAATTTGGAACTCTCTCAATTGCAAAATTCATTATAGAAAAGCCATTCATAAACAAATCATTATCTGAACGGATAACTCCAGGTTCATGTTCAATTACTTTTGCAGTATTTAGATTAGAAGGGTTTCGCATACCACCTGAATTAATTATCAGATCCTTAAATCCTTTTCCATCTGTGCCATAGTCAAATGACACAGGATATTTACTTTTAATTGACTTAATTAGTGTAGCAGACCCTCCATCTCCAAAAACCATTTTAACAGTCTTGTCGTAAGGGGAAATAAGTTTTGTGCTAGTGTCACCTGCTAAAAGCAAAACACTTTTCATACCAGTGTTTACAAACATTAAAGCCTCCATCAGTCCAAAAACATATCCGGAACAACCTAACGGTATATCTTTACATACTACATTTGTTTTAAGACCTAATTCATTTTGAATTATTCCAGATGTTTGAGGCATTATGTAATCTCTAGACTGGGAAACAAACAAGACTACATCTATATCATTAATTTCATCATTTGATAATTTTGAAATTATTTTCCTTGCAGCAGATAAACATAAATCTTTAGAAGTTTCAATCCCCACTTCTCTTATATGACTAAAGCCTGTTGTTTTAATTATCTTTTTAGCTTCTTTTTCAGTGATAGGGATCTCAGCCGCAACTTCGAGTAAACATCTTTCTTTATTAGGCAAATGACCAACAATATGTGTTATTACTCCTAATTTAAAATTTTTCATGTTTTATAAATTTGAATGGCCCCCATCTACTATGATATTTTGTCCTGTTATCCATTTTGAAGATTTTTCTAAAAGGAATTTTATAGTGCCATTTAAACTATCTAATTCTCCTACTCCCAAGGGATATTTTTTACTATAAATATTTTTTTCATCTTCAGATAAAATTTGATTGTTTTTAATAAATAATGTCTCTGTTTGAATTAATCCGGGGCTAATGCAGTTAATTCTAATATTTCTTTTCGCTAGCTCAAGAGATAAAGATTTAACCAAACCTAATAAAGCGGCTTTAGAAGAGGAATAAATGACATGTCCAGCAGTACCTTTTGTTATTCCAGAGATTGATGATATTAAAACAATAGAGGCTTCTTTAGATATGTTTTTTCTAGACAACAATATATTTAATAAAGTAATGGTAGATAGAACATTGATATTGAACATTTGAACAACTTCATTTGTATTATATAAGCTAAACGGTTTTATAATATCTAGACCCTGAAAGAATATAATTTTAGAGTATTTTGATTCGGTCCTAAAATTGGTTAATTCTTCAATTTTATTTAAATCAAATTTATATATATTTTCAAATCTTAATGAATCCAGTTTAGAAAATTTAGACGGATCACGTACTAGTATATCTATCTTTACATTATCATCATCTTCAATAGAAGAAATATATGATTTAGATAAATCAGAACTTGCTCCGATAATTAATAGCCTACCCATCTATATATTTTATCAAATCCTTAACTGTGTTTAATTCCTTTATTTTCTCACCCGAAATAGAAATATTGAACTCATTATCAAGCAAAGTTATTAAAGTTAATGAAGTCACAGAGTCCCATTCATCATTATTTTTAAATTCCGTATCAATATTAAAGTCACTTGTATCAATGTCTTCAAACATACTTTTTAATAAGTCAATTATTTGTTCTGTTTTTTTCATATTATTTATAATTTATTTGCATATCACACTGCTAGGAATGTTTACTATTCTTTGCTCTAAAAACCTTGTGTTCAATAATTCATCCTTTTGACAATTTTTATACATAGGTAAAGAATCCATTGCTTTCCATATGGGTCTTGTCATAACATTATTGGAATTAGTAAATTCTAAAAACAAATCACGCTCTTTACTATTCTCAAGTTCTACACACATTAACCAATAATTTGCTTTTGTATTTTTAGTCTCTGTCCTGAATTTTATTCCTTTGTTCGAAAAGAATTTTTTATAACTAAGAGCTAAGTTTCTTTTATTATCAAGATATAACTCTAATTGTTCTAATTGTGCACAGGCTAGTGCAGCATTTAGATTAGGCATTCTAAAGTTGTATCCTAATTCATTATGAATATATTCAAACGGATGAGGCTGTTTTGCAGTTGTTGTTAAGAATTTTGCTCTTTCTCCTAACACAGTATTTTTTGTTGTAATAGCACCTCCGCCACCAGAAGTAACAATTTTATTTCCGTTAAAAGAAAAAGCTCCCACTTCACCAAAACTTCCCGTAGGTTTTCCTTTATACTCACTTCCTAGTGATTCTGCCGCATCTTCAACAATTGGAATTCGCCAAGACTTACAAACTTTAATAAGTTCATCTAAATGAACTGGGAACCCAAAAGTATGCATTGGCAAACAAGCTGATATTTTTCTCCCTGTGCTTTTATTATAACAGCCATCTTCTCTTAACTCACCAAATTCTTCTAAGAAATCATTAACAGCCAAAGGTGACAAACCCATTGTATCTAAATCTACATCTAGAAAAATAGGATATGCATTATTATATGCTATGGCATTTGCAGTAGCTACAAAGGTTAAAGCCTGTGTTATGACTTCATCATTTTCTTTTACACCTACCAATCTGAGTCCTACTTGAAGGGCTGCTGTGCCATTAACAACTGCAGTAGTTTTATTAGTCTTGGTAATTTGATTCATTAAATCCTCAAATTTATCAACGAAGGGTCCAACACTAGAAACATAAGTTGAATCTATACATTCATTTACATATTTCTTTTCATTCCCTTTAAAGAGGGGAATATGAAGAGGGATATAATCTTCAGACTTAAATTTATTTTGAATAAACTGAATAGTCTCTTTATACATTACATTTTTGAATCTAGTGATTTTCCTAACTCTTGATGATCAAAATTTATAAGAAAATTCTTCATTATTGTTACTATATCTTTTTTGGAAGTCATTTTATTGTCAAACGCTTTATTTAAATTATTAAACAACTCATTTACTTCTGAAATTTTACGGGGTTTTAGTTTTACAACGACCCCTAATGCTAGATACTTATTTAAAGATACAGTCTCATCTTTTGTGTAAAATTCTTCATAAGGCTTTTCTCCAGTTGTGTTGCTTCCTGAAAAATATACTGGATATTTATTATCAAAACCATTTAAAGACTTCTTTATTGCCTCATCTTCAGTATTGCAATAATCTAAATCATATCCATTAGCTTCTAATAGTTTAGTTGCCAAATTAGAAAAAGTCATTACTTGCTCTTCTCTTAATTTTGGAAAATAAATTTCCCCTGTATTTCCTATAATACAAGCTAATAAACAAATTTGACCACTCTCCTCAGGAGAAACAAAATATCGTGTAACATCATTTGGTGCTGATATTGGTTGCTTTTTTGAAATTCTTTCTAAAAAGCCTTGTGGTAAAGAGCCATTAGAAAAAGCAACGTTTGCAAATCTCGCTGTTGTTACTGGAAATTTCTGAGAATATGTCATTATCATATCTTCCATGATTTTCTTACTACCTCCCATAATATTTACAGGATTCGCTGCTTTATCAGTAGAAACACAGAAAAAGTGTTTAGGTGGATACAATTCTAAAATATCTAGTAACCTTTTTGCATATATAACGTTGTTGTTAATTAAGGCTTGAACAGAAAAGACATCTTTTTCACTTCTAACGTGTTTATGAGCCGAGAAATTTGCTACAATATCAAATCCTTCTCTAAATTTAAACATCTTATAAAAAACTGAATCTGCATAACTCATTGGATAAGTAACATAATCATCAGGTATAAAAAGATTATTTGTGCTTCTTAAGTCTCTTGTTAATTCTGTTAAACCATTTTCGTTAATATCAACAACCACTAAAGATTTTGGTTCGAATGGTAATAATGCTTTGATATAAGAACTCCCAATGGTTCCGGCGCCACCGATAACTAAAACTGATTTGTTTTTTATTTGTTTTTGTAATTCAAGTTTATTTTCAGTTATATCATGCAAAAACATACTTTGTTTTCTGTATGTTATATTTTCTGAAATAAATTCTTTTATATTTATCATTATCTGATTAATCTTTAAAATAACTTTATAGTTTAAGTGTACTTATTTAAGTAAACATTTCAATTAAAGACGAGAATCTACCTGATTTCTAGGAAGAAATCCTTTTAAATCATACACTATACTTTTAGAATCTTTCTTTATAGATTCAATATTTATCAACGAAAATTTAGTGTGAGAAACGGCCAATAAAATTCCATCATATTTATCTGAAATCTCATCTAAAAAATGTATTCCATACTCATCTTTTACTTCTACAGAGTCCGCTTCATAATCATAGGCGTCAACGTCTAAACCAAATTCTTTTAATTCATTATACACATCTGCTACTTTTGAGTTACGTATATCTGGACAATTTTCTTTAAAAGTAACTCCTAGTATTAAAATTTTAGAGCCCATTATTTGTTTACCAGCCTTAATCAGCATTTTGATCATCTTGTTTGCTACGAAAGTGCTCATATTATCGTTTACACGTCTACCACTTAATATTACTTCTGGATGATAGCCAAGGTTTTCTGCTTTATACGCCAAATAATAGGGGTCTACACTGATACAGTGTCCTCCAACAAGACCTGGTTTGTATTTTAGAAAATTCCATTTGGTTCCCGCAGCAGCAAGAACATCTTGAGTATCTATACCCACCCTGTCAAATATCAAAGCCAATTCATTTACAAATGAAATATTAACATCACGTTGTGCATTTTCAATGGCTTTACTTGCTTCTGCTACTTTCATACTTGCAGCCTTAAAAGTACCTGCAGTAATAATAGAACTGTATAAATCGTCAACAAAGTTGGCAATCTCAGGAGTTGATCCTGATGTTACTTTTTTAATGGTGGTTAAGGTGTTTACCTTGTCTCCTGGGACAATTCTCTCTGGAGAATATCCACAGTAAAAATCCGTATTAAAAATCAATCCACTTGCTTTTTCTAATAAAGGCACACACACCTCTTCAGTACATCCTGGATATACAGTGCTCTCATAGATTACAGTATCTCCTTTTTTAAGGATCTCGCCAAGCATTTTTGACGCACCTCTTAATGGATTTAAGTCCGGTGTTTTAAATTCGTCTATGGGGGTTGGAACTGTTACAATATAGATATTGCACTCTTTGATATCATTAATATTTGTACTAAACGTAAGCTGTTTAGCGCTTCTCAATTGCTCTGGGGAAGCTTCATTGGTATGATCAACTCCTTTTTTTAGTTCATCAATTCGAGCCTGGTTGATATCAAATCCTAAGGTTGGATATTTTTTCCCAAACTCAATTGCTAAAGGAAGACCAACATAACCTTGACCAATCACTGCAATTTTTACTTTTTCTAAATTCATATTGGTACTTATTAACTTATATTTTTCTTCGACTACCACCGGTAGTCACTTATATTAATTTTTATGATTTTAAGTTTGTGTTGTACTGGTTAAGCTCCACATAAAAAAAGTGAAAATTAAAGTCTTCTAAAGAGCTTGAAATTACTTAGAGCTTACAAAGTTTGATTAATAAAATCATGCCCATAGTTTAGAATTAAAAAATATTATTGGTGGTTTTCCACGGCTCCGCCCTTTCCTGTTACAGGAACAATGATATTTAATGATATAAAACGTTGTAGGGGTTATATTATACAGCCCTATTTTTTAGTTTTATTATTATGTTCGTTTTAAGAACTTCTACCCAAAGAGTATTTAAACTCGTTTTACGAATAATTGTATTTATTCCTAATTCTTCCAATAAGAGATGATCTCCAACCTTAACGGTTTTGGAATTACTTATCCAATCCCTTGATTCTAATCCTATTTTTAACGCTTCTATTTCACTATCTCTAACATTGACTGGTAAATTATTTTCATAGAGCCATCCTTTTATTGATGAAGAACAAAAGATTTTATTTTTATGAATCAAGTTGGTTTTTATAAAAATCATCCCTGGAATGGCTGGAAGTTCAATTGTTTTAATTCGATCACTCCATTTCCTTTTAACTTTAACGATTGGATTGTAAGCTTGAAAATTTAATTCCAACAGCAATTGAGTAACCTTTTTTTCGTGATTAGGTTTCACTCTGAGCACAAACCACTTTAGATCATATGAATCTTTCATTAGCATCAGTCTTTTTTATAGTTAATATTTAATTATCTATAAAAATTTCTTTTTGGTTAGAGAAATAAACCAAGACACGCCCATCCTCTTCGAGCTTTTTACTTTGAATGAAATCTTTTATATTCAATATTTTTTCTAGTTTATCATTTAATTTTTTGATAGCGTCGTTCTTAATCTTGTTGTTTTGAGGATAGCTTAATTCCGAATTTTCAACAATATCATAGAAAAATTGAGAGGGTACCTCTTTTTGTTTTAAAACACATCTTATCATTTGGGATTCAGATTTAGTCAACTTATAATTCACTCCTTTGTATCGTAACCCCAATTCTTCAATACGGGGTCTTTGGTTACGGCGATATTTTAAAAAGATCAATGAAATAATTATTAATCCTAAAAGAGAAAAGGTTGTCAGTCCAAGCTTATTGAACAATTCTAACGATCTTAAGTAGATACTTTTATCAGATGAATCAATTGAATTTGAAGTAAAGTAAATTTGATTGATGGGTGATTTTATTATTACGTTATTCTTTGAGAGTTGGTATATGGTGTCTTTAACAACAACCGAATTAAAATAATTTAAATTAAATGTTGTTTGATTTGTATCAACAAAATTGAACTTGTTTTCTTTCAAGTTTACTGTAACATAGGATCCGTTTCTTGTTTTAGCTAAGAATTTATTGTCATCTATTCTAACAGAAGAGTCATACAATGGTAATTTAGATAAACCAAAATTTGTCCATTTTCTATCTATAAATGAAAACTTCCATATCTCTAGGTTAGGTATTCTTGAAGCTTTAGCTGCATTGATGCTTTTATCTCCTTGTAAAAAATAAAATTCATTATCAATTAGCGAGTGCTTAATACTAGCTACTGGAGGAGGTGTTAAAATAGTATTTGTGTTATAATATTCCCATTCTTTTGTTTTTTTGTCGTAAAAAGTCATGAAGTTTCTGTTGCTCCAATATCCATAACCTCCAAATTTAAAAATAGTATCGTTTTGAATGAAAACTGCAGATTGATAAGTCATCCGATGATTGAAAGAGTTATCTATTCTAACTAATGTGTCATTAATGCTTTTAAAGACGCTACCACCACCAATCGATACCAACTTAAAATCACCACCTTTTTGGTAAAATAAAGCTACATGATTTGGTTCTCTAATTGTCAAAAGATTTTTTATGCAACTTTCTTTTTTTAATTCATTTGGTATGTGCGTTGAAGAGTTTAATTCTCCGAGATGATCATAAATTTTGATATTGTTTTTATCATCTAAAAAAACAAAAAAATTTCCAGTAGTAGTCAGTAGTCTTTCTTCAGAGGGTATAGTTGTCAATGAATTGAAAAATATTGATACTATAAAAATGTGGACGAATTTCATTTATTAGTTTTTGTATGCAACCAAATATACATTTATTAGAATAGGGATTAATACAGGTTTGGCAAAAATAAATAGTTTAAGACTTTCTCTAGTGGTGTAATATTATATTGGTATATTTGAAGTATTATTGTGTATTATAATATCAAATAAAAACGCCTAGAAATAATCAAACTATGGACAGCATTTCTTTTATTATCCTTTATGGATTCGTAGCTTGTATTGCATCTAATTTATTCTTGCAGGTTCTCAGAGAAATTATACTTGAACTAAATTTATTCCCAAAGCAAAAAACAAGAGACATCCATAGCAAATCGGTTCCATCCTTATTGGGTTTGGGTTTTGGTTTTTTATTACTTTTATCTACCTTTTTTTTTAGTGATATATATCCTATCTATTTCAATTACTGGTCTTTTATAATTTCATTCTTTATAGTCATTTTTCTTGGAGTATTTGACGATATCTTTACTTTAGGTAGTTACAAAAAACTGCTTTTTCAAATTCTAGCAATTTTTATCTTATTAAGTTATAACGACCATTTAGTAATAGATAACCTGAATTTCTTTTTGGGTATTACAGAAATTCCTGAGCCGTTTAATTTAATTTTTACTGGGTTTATTGGCATCATAATGATCAATGGTCTGAATTTAATTGATGGTATTGATGGTTTTGCGGCAATTATTTCAATCGCATGCTTTTCTTTGTTTGGTGGTATATTTTTTATGATTGATAATTACCCAATTTTAATTTTAGCTACTGCATATGTTGCAATAATTATTGGATATGTACCAATAAATATTTCGAAAACAAAAAAGGGGTTTATGGGAGATTCTGGTTCACTTTTTTTAGGTTTCGGGTTATACGTTTTTACCCTAGTATTTATTCAATCCGATTATTCTATGTTACTTAGCACTATTATCTCATCTAAAAGCCTTCTACCGCTAATACCTTTAACAATATTTTTTATTCCAATATTGGATATATTGTCGATATATTCATATCGTATTTCAATTGGTAAGAATCCGTTGGTAGCAGATAATTTTCATATCCATCACATGCTTATATGGTTTACAGGTTTAAGCCATCTAGCTGTTTCAGCATTAACGGGATTATTTCTTGTAGCCTTATCTCTAGCATTTTTGATGCTATCCAATTATTTATTACCCCAATATGTAATCGCAGTATATTTTGTTTTTCTGTTTTTACTTGTCAGAATATTAAACCGATACAAACCTGTTATGAGAGCAAAGATCGGTGATTCTCATGGTAATATTGAAAGTGTTTAATCACAATATTATTGTTTAATATTTAAGTCTCCCAATCATAAATTTATTCCAACCAACAGGGGTTTAATCTTAAGAAATAAAATTTGTAGCTCCCTGTAATAACTACTCAAAGCTTAGATAATTCTGCTTGGTTAACTAACCATATGTTTTATGGTTTGAAAAACTCCTAAAACATGAAATACTCATTAGTACAAAGCAAAATAACTAATATACAGTAGGACTTTTTATGGAAAATAAATCCTATTTAAAAAAGTTGTTTTCAAAAGAATAATAGAACTATAAAATGTTTTTAAAGCTTGTTTTTGTTATCTTGTTGTTGAATTAAAATTTCATTTTTTAAAATTCAAAAGCCATCAAAAATGAACAGATACCTATTGTTGTTGATTTTATTTCTAAATGGAATAACCAACATAAAAGCGCAAAATAATCTTACGATATTATCG
>Ga0209603_1001055_pt1 | contig 29821 bp, 35 predicted proteins | sample COGITO_mtgs_1206_FD_184812 | JGI IMG/M metagenome (GOLD analysis project Ga0209603, IMG submission 184812) | Pelagic marine microbial communities from North Sea - COGITO_mtgs_120607 (SPAdes) (version 2) | ecosystem: Environmental > Aquatic > Marine > Epipelagic ... | reverse complement strand
TTTTGCCGTCTTCAGGAGAATTGATTACCCCCTGAGCGGGTCCTGGATCTCCCATAAGACTTTTCTTTGATCCGTTGGTTGGATCTGCATGCCCTCCAGTCGTTCCGATGGCTTTTTCCGCTGTAAGGATCCGTGGACCAGGCACTTTGCCTGCCGCAATGGCATCACGTAAGGATACATTTACCCCGCTACCGCCCATATCACGAACCGTTGTAAAACCCGCCAATAATGTACGTTGCGCATACAAGGCCGCATCATAAGCTGTGTCGGCATCATTATCAACAAATTGATTGATGTAGCTCGTTGCGTTGTACTCATTTTCAATATGAACATGCATATCAATGAAACCAGGCAGTACGGTTTTGTTTTTTAAATCAATGACAGAGGTGTTTTCACCCGTCGGTTGGATATATCCTTTCTGCAATTGGATGATTTTATTCCCCTCAACTACAATGGTTTGTTCTTTTATAAGTTTGCCTTTTGGAGCGTCAAAAATGGCTCCACAATGCAAATACGTTTGCTGTGAAAAAGCCACAGTAGTCGCTAATACAAGGAAAATGCTTAGTTTTTTCATGCTGATTTTTTTTAGTTCGATGCTACCGAATGCAGCAGCTTCTCACAAATATAATCGATTTGCTCTACCGTCAGCTCTGTGTGCATGGGAAGGGATAGTACCTCATTTACAATTTGATTGGTCACCTTGAAGTCTGATTCATTGTAGCCAGGATCTGTATATGCCTTTTGGGAATGCAGTGGAATGGGGTAGTAGACTCCTGTTGGGATACCAAAAGCACCCAGTTGCTGAACCAGCTTGTCCCGATCGACACCCTTTATTTTGAGGGTGTATTGATGGAATACATGCGAATCACAGTCTCCACTACGATGAGGAGTTGTAATGGCTTCGTTAGCTTGTAAACGTTCGGTGTAAAGTGCGGCTGCCATTTTCCTTCTTTCGTTGTAAAAGTCCAATAGAGGCAACTTGGTGTCAAGCACCGCAGCTTGCAGGGCGTCCAATCGAGAGTTGACGCCTACCACATCATGGTGGTAGCGCTGATACATTCCATGATTGACAATTCCCCTAAGAGCATGTGCCAACGCATCGTCATTGGTGAAAAGAGCACCTCCATCCCCATAAGCTCCTAAATTCTTGGAAGGAAAAAATGAGGTTGTTCCAATATCTCCAATGGTTCCTGCTTTTTGTTTTTCTCCTGAGGAAAAAGTGTAGGTAGCGCCAATGGCTTGAGCATTGTCCTCTACTACATAAAGCTGATGTGTTTTTGCCAAGGCCATCAATGGCTCCATATCCACGGTTTGACCAAAAAGATGAACCGGAATAATTGCCTTGGTTCTAGCGCCTATACGAGCGGCTACAGCTTCCAAATCCAAATTGAATGTTTGCGGATCGACATCAACCAATACAGGGGTCAATCCCAAAAGCGCAATAACTTCCACGGTAGCGGCAAAAGTAAAATCAGCCGTGATCACCTCATCCCCTGGCTTTAGACCCAGACCCATCAATGCAATTTGCAACGCATCTGTTCCATTGGCACAGGGAATCACATGTTTAACTCCTAAATAAGCCTCTAGGTTTTTTTGAAATTCTTGAACCGCTGGACCATTTATGAATGCAGTACTTTCAATTACCGCCTTCATTTTTTCTGATAGCGGCTTTTCTATTTGTTGATACTGTCCCTGAAGGTCAACCATTCGGATATTTTCCATGTCATTTTTTTTCTCTTCAAATGTAAAAAAACTGAAGGCACTTCATTAATTAAAAAACAAGAAAAACAGTATCGGCTTCATTTTTCAACTTCGTCTTTTCCCGTTCGTTGCGAGTTATCTTTAACAAGGAGCCGCGCCTTTCTTTCTTGGGGTCGTTATGCCCGCAATTGTTCCGCAATTATTAGTAATTTTGGGAAATTATTTAGCACGTTTTTTACATGGAAAAAAATATCGATTTAGTGTACCTATGGGTGGATGGGAACGACCCCAAATGGCAGGAGAAAAAAAGGCGCTATATGGATACGGAAATTAATACTGTAGGGCGTTATCAAGACAATCAAGAGTTAAAGTATTCTTTACGATCGGTTGAAAAACACCTTCCTTGGATTCGAAAAATATTCATTGTTACTGATGATCAAATCCCTGCCTTTTTAGACACCAATCATCCAAAGATTGAGGTCGTTTTTCATTCCGAAATTTTCCCAAAGGAGGTAATCCCTTCTTTTAACTCCAGTCTTATTGAATACTTTATTTATAAAATTCCAGGCTTATCAGAGCATTTTCTCTATGCTAATGATGATATGTTTGTCAATGCTGACCTTGAACCATCTTTCTTTTTCAAAGACGGTATTCCTATCATGAGAATGCTTTATAACCCCTTGATCCGGTATAAAATAAAGCTCAAAAAAGCGCTTAACATCAACGTCAACACCTACCGCCTAGCCATTGAAAATGCTTATACATTGTTCAAAAAAAGGTTTGGCTTATTTTATCCTGTCAGTCAGCATCACAATATTGATGCCTTTTTGAAAAGTGATTATAAAGCCGTGGTTGAAGAGGTATTCAAAGAAGAATTAGAAACCATGTTTTTAAATCGTTTTAGACATAAAACAGATATTCATCGAATGCTAATCAATTATTATGCTTTAGCAAACAAGCGTGGAATTTTAAAATATGCGGATCGAAAAGAATCATGTCGATTACGGGTGCATCGGACGAATTATCAAAAATATATATCTAAATACGATCCACAACTTTTTTGCCTAAACGACTCAGAGCACGCCACGGACTTTCACAGGTCACATGTTGAGCCCTTTTTGAAGAAAATATTTCCCGTAAAAGCTACGTTTGAAAAATAACACCTCCCTTTAAGGATTCATTTTACAATTCAAAAGCAGATTTTTCTGGTAAAATACTCTCAAACGATTCTTTGATGCTTTCCATTGTCTGCTGGTAATTCCTAATATGTACGTTATCATTCAAGCAAACCAAAGTGTAGGTCTGTTCACGTACTGCCTTGATCGCTTTTCTAGACTTAATCATTAGAGGAAACATTTTTGTGTCCTTGTAGGTATTGTATGGAATAAAGTTGGAACTGCAAATCTGCCAAGTTCTAAACAATTCAGGTGTATAATCTTTATTACTCCGGAATCTATGGGAAGACATTCCTTTGAGTTCTTCCTCGCAGTGCTTCCAAACCTCTTCAAAGGTGCTTTTTAAAAATGGTTGGGCATTGTGAGGCGTGCGCAGCGTGATGAATTCATTGTAATACTTCAGTAGATAATTAAGCCTCCCTCTACTTCCGTAAGACGGATGATACCATTTCCAAGCATCTTTTTTAAAAACTTCTTTTTTATCAAAGTGTTTATTGATGAGCCTGATGTTGTTTTTGAGCATTTTTTCGAATTGAGACAACCCTGTATTTTTCCGAAATGCGGCAATATCCTTCGGCAATCCATTTTCAAAAAAGCGTTTCGAATCGAGGTGATTTGTGATAAAAAAATCATCATTAAAATACACAAACTGCTCCGCCAAATCAGGGATTTTGTGCATATAGATTTCAATCAAATTGGAATTGAAAACGGGTAAATACTGTTGAGGGATATAATCTTTATGACTTACCAGATTCAACTTTGGATGATTCACGTTGAGCCAGTCTGGTTTTTGGCCTGAGGTTACAAAATGTATTTTTCTAACCCATGGTGCAAAACTATCAACCCCTCGAAACCAATATTTCAGAAATCCATAATCTCGAAAACGCGCTTCGGATAATTCATTAACCGTGTTATCAATTTTTTCTGAATATTGAGAGAATTCTTTACTCCAAGCTGGATCGTCCATATCAACCCAAGTAACGACAAAGTCTATTTCCATTTTTAATCCCTAAAAAATCATTTCAAATAGTTGTTTTATTTTCCAAGTGTTGTGGGTATTCTTCGATTCAATGGCTTTGTTAGCGTTCAGAAATCAGAGATTAAAATTAGATAAAAAAGATATCATTGTGTGTTTTGTGTTCCATTTTACTTTTAATCGCTGATTTCCCCACTTAAACTCTGCTTTAAACGAGAATTCTCTTAGAACAAAAAACAGCAATTTTAACAACAATCCATTTTCAATAAAAAAACTACTAGATAGCAACTGATAAAATTTTTACATTAGTAGCACAAATACAAGAATGAAAAACTATATCCTACTCCTATCCCTTATTAGTTTTAGTTTGTCTTTTGGTCAAACAGAAACCCCTCCCAATATCATTTTCCTCATTGGCGACGGCATGGGTCTAACCCAGATAACCACTGGAATGTATGCCAACAACAATAATACTGAGCTGGAAAAATTTGAATATGTTGGGTTGTCTAAGACCCAAGCGGCTCGATATCTAGTAACTGATTCGGCAGCCAGCGGAACGGCCATGGCTTGTGGAGAAAAAACATACAATGGTGTAATTGGCATGAATTCTAAAAACGAAAAAATTCCTTCGATTTTAGACCACTGCGCTAATCTTGGCTATAAAACCGCACTACTAGCAACCAGTAGTATTGTCCATGCTACTCCCGCTTCGTTCTATGCCCATGTTGATACACGTAAAAAATATGAGGAAATTGCCTTTCAACTAATGTCATCCAACGTGGATTATTTCATAGGTGGCGGTAAGAAGCATTTCACTCGAAGAGACGATGGCAAAAACTTACTGAAAAACACTGATAGCCCCTATAAAATTGCGGAGAGCCTTGATGAATATATCAGTAGTACAGCAGACAAAATTGGTTTATTGACCTATTATGAAGAGCCCCCTAAAAAATCTATGGGACGCGAACCGGCTTTGCCAGATATGCTCTCGGCCACCTTGGATAAGCTACATCAAAGCGGTAAACCCTTTTTCATCATGACCGAAGGCTCACAAATTGACTGGGGTGGGCATGCCAACGACGTTCCTTATGTGGTGTCTGAATTTTTAGAATTCAACCAAACCATTGGTGTAGCCTTGGAGTTTGCCAAAAAATATGGGAATACTCTTGTTGTGGTAACTGCTGATCATGAGACAGGAGGCCTTGCGCTCACCAAAGGAAATATTAAGAGAAATCAGGTTAGTGGAGGTTTTAATACCAAAGGACACAGTGCTACAATGGTACCCGTATTTAGTTATGGGCCTGCTGCAGAGCAATTTGCTGGTATATACGAAAACACGGCCATTTTCACTAAGTTGAAAACAGCCGTGTCTAAAGAGTAAACTTGTATCGTATTATTTGGTCCGAACACCGTCGGAAATTTTCTTTTTAAAAGCCTTATCATCTTCTAAAACGCTGTAAAAGCTGTTAAAGAATTCTTCTGTAGACGCATACTCTTTTTCATTATCAAAATCCCCTTTGATGCCTTGAACAATCGCAGTCAATTCTGGTTTTAGACTCAAGAAGTGATCCCGTACAGATTCAAGTACATCATCTTCTCGTTTGAATCCACGATAAACACGATCCTTTACAGAGTTAATTCCTAAAGAGGTATTAACGGTAGCGTAACTCGCATCTACCAAACCTGCCATGTCAAAATCATACGGTAGAGGGATGATCTTTTTGTCGATATATAGCAGTTTTCCATTGTGCTGGTAAGCAACAGAAAAATCCGTATTTCCAATCATGAACTGGAAAAATGCATTTTTCACAGAGCTGTCAGCATCCATCGCAAGAGGGTGAATATAACGCTCAAATACTTTCCCTTCGAAACGATCGGCAACCAAGTTGTCATCCTCAATCAAAAAGCCGTCTAGACTGTGTTCTTTGATTTTTTTCCCTTTTTGTTCCAACATAGTGATTTTCACTTTGCGCGTTTTGAAGTGATAGGGGGAGATTTTTTCGTACAATTTGTACGCCAAGAGTTCTTGTTCGATGTTGTCATTGTTGTTAGATTCCAACATGCATGGCAAAACGAGCTTCAATTTTTTGTTTCCTTCGAATAAAGTGCCTTTCGATAAGGATTTTTTAATTTTCATTTTAACAGGCGGGAAATAGCATTTGGCACGACGAAAATTCCCTCGGGCACGGAGTCTTACTGGAAGAAGCTTCCACTCTCCGGCTTCTTTATATTTCATCTCAACATCAATGTAGGTACTATCATTGGTGTCTCTACGTAATTCTTTATTGGAGTAACTCAACTGAATTTCAAGGGGGCTGGCTTCTTGAAACAATTTGGTTACCATTGCCTCATTTTGAGCAAAGAGACCACTACTTACGAGAAATAGCGCTGCGAATACAACTTGTTTTTTCATAATATTAATTATAGTTTTATCCCACTAAATTATAAAATTCACGCACTTGATACGCTATTTATCTATTTTGAATCACCGAACATTGATCACGATGATCATTTCGTGCATTGTTCCCTACATTTCGTATCACTTCGGAGTGGTCTATAATATTGATCTGACGCTGGTCAGTATCGCCATTATCTTTCCTTTGGTATTCGCCATTCGCGGCGCATTCAAAAGGCGTGAAAAGGCTTTGGAGTTTTTATCACGCTTTCGAAGCGGTCTTAAAACCATTGAGTATTTTATCTTAAACGGTAGTAAACTCCCTGATGATTTAAAAGAAAATGCTCAAGCTCTTTTGGTCACCATCAGTGATGACTTTATGGAGTATTTGTCTGGAGATAGCTATGAAACGACCAAGATTGACCAAAATATGGCAGCACTTTTTGATTTCATCCAGGAGAATAGTGAAATGATCTCGGGTGGTGCTCGACAAAAGATATTCCGTTTTATGAAAGACGTACACGAGGGCCAAGAAAACCTTATTGCGGTGCACACCCACCGAACACCTATTAGCTTGAAGGCCTATTGTCTTATTTTCATCTATATCTTTCCATTGGTTTATACACCCACCATAATTAATAAGATTGGTTTTGATAATCCAGGATGGGTTACCTATTTCATTGTTGCACTAAGTGAGTTTATTCTGATTTCACTTTATAATATTCAGGATCAGATGGAATATCCCTTCGATGAAGATGGACTTGATGATATCAAGCTCAACAATTTCAAAATAATTCGATAAAAAAAACCGGAGCTTTCACTCCGGTTTTTTTGGTGCGGGTGAAGGGACTCGAACCCCCACGCCGTGAAGCACTAGATCCTAAATCTAGCGTGTCTACCAATTTCACCACACCCGCATAGTGTTTGTTTTGATAGTGGGGCAAATATAGTCGATTTTTTGAAAAACAAACAGGTTTCTAGACTGCATATTTTAGGTTACTTTTACCCCAAAAGACATTCCTATGACACTATCAGATCAGCAACAAAAACAACTCAACGAACTTATTGAATTTTTAAAAATTCCATCAATTAGTGCTGATTCTAACTACACTAATGATGTTCGTTTAGCGGCAAAATGGGTCGCTGATTCCCTTCAAGAGATCGGCTGTCAAGAAGTAGAAGTCATCAATACACCCGGGCACCCCGTTGTGTATGGTGAGTTGATGGTTGACAATAGCCTTCCCACCGTCTTGGTGTATGGTCACTATGACGTACAACCACCCGATCCTGTCGCACTTTGGGATAGCCCCCCTTTTGATCCGGTTATCAAGGCTACAGAAATTCACCCAGAAGGCGCACTCTTCGCAAGAGGTGCCTGTGACGATAAAGGACAACTTTTTATGCATGTAAAGGCTGTAGAAAATATTTTATCACAGGGAGAACTGGCTTGTAACATCAAGTTTATGATTGAAGGTGAGGAGGAAGTAGGAAGTGATAATTTGGAAAACTTTATTAAAGGGCATCTCGAAAAACTGAAATGTGACCTTATACTTATTTCTGATACAGGCATCAACAGCCTTCAAAAGCCAGCCATTACCACAGGACTTCGTGGTTTGTCCTATATGGAGGTAACGGTCACAGGACCCAATCGAGACTTGCATTCTGGACTTTACGGCGGTACGGTTGCCAACCCAATCAACATGCTATGTGAGATGATTGCTAGTTTACATGATGAAAACTACCAAATCACTATTCCGAATTTTTATGATACGGTCAAAACGTATACTGCCGAACAACGCAATGATATTGAAAAAGCCCCGATCGATAATGAGGCTTTTAAAGCCGCATTAGATTTAGAGGCCCTCCACGGGGAAGAAGGTTATACCACTCTCGAACGGAAATCGATTCGTCCCACGCTAGATGTCAATGGAATTTGGGGTGGTTATACGGGCGAAGGGGCCAAAACAGTCATTCCCAGCAAAGCGCACGCAAAAATTTCCATGCGTTTGGTTCCCAATCAGCAATGGGATGAAATCAGTAAGCTATTCGCGACTCATTTTAAAAAAATCGCTCCTAAAGGGGTTCGTGTGGAGGTAACTACCCATCACGGCGGACAGCCCTATGTAACTCCAACCAATACGATAGGATACCAAGCGGCTAGCAAATCCTACGAGTCCGTATTTGGCATTACTCCTGTTGCATTACGTGACGGAGGAAGCATCCCTATTGTGCCCATGTTTGAAGAAGTTCTAGGGTGCAAAACCATCTTAATGGGCTTTGGACTAGACAGTGACGCTATTCACTCTCCAAATGAACATTATGGAATTAAGAATTTCTTTTTAGGTATTGAAACCATCAGTCAATTCTACGACAATTATGTTGCACTTTGGAAAGCACAACACTAAGAGTCGAAATTGACTAAGAATAAGTCTGCGGCAATTCCATCAGTCAAAAATCGAGCTTGACGACTAACCAATAAGGTGTCACCATCCCAGAACAAATTTTTCTGAATCAAATGTTCCTCAACTTGTGTCTCCAAATGACGCGCATAAACTGCTCCAAATTGCTCTTGTATTGCCACCCGATTGACTCCCCACCGGGTACGTAATCCTGTCATAATGGTTTCATTGAATACGTCCTTTTGGGTAAGAATTTCAGACGTATTTGCCAGCTGACCAGAAGCTATCCCTTTTTGATATAAGACGTTGTTCGACACATTCCAGTTCCGATGGAGTCTCCCGTCATAAGAATGCGCTCCAGGGCCAATTCCCAAATAGGGTTTTCGTTTCCAGTAATTCGAGTTATTAACCGAAAAGGAGCCAGGCTGTCCAAAATTTGAAAACTCATAATTCACAAACCCCTGTTTCGTCATATCGTCTACAAGCCATTCGTATTGCTGCGCCACTTCTTCTTCTGGCAGAAGCTCAATTTGATCTTTTTTCACTTGATGGGCTAAAGCAGTATTGGGCTCAACTGTTAAGGCATAGGCTGCCAAATGGGGAACTTCAAAAGAGGCCAACACCTCCAGGTTTTCTTGCCACTTTCTTAAGCTGCTGCCAGGCATTCCGTAGATCAAATCTACTGAAACATTGTCAAAATGCTCTTTGCATTGAGACAGCGCAGTCAAAGCTTGTTCTCGATTGTGAGCTCTGTTCATTAGTTGCAGATCGGATTCCCAAAATGATTGGATTCCGAGACTCACACGGTTGATACCTGCCTGTTGTAGACCTTCCAAATACGGAATGGTCACATCATCGGGATTGAGCTCTATTGTTATTTCTACTTGTGGGATAGTCCCCAAAAGCTCTTTAGCCTTTTGGATTAGCCTTTGAATATCCGAAGGGTTCATTAGGGATGGGGAACCCCCGCCAAAGTAAATACTCTCAAGAGGTGCTGCTTCTAAAAAAGTGTATCTGGATTCCAATTCTTCTTCAAGTAGTATTGGAAAATCGGGTGCTTTTTTGAGCTGGGTTGAAAAATGGAAATTACAATAATGACAGGCTTGTTTGCAAAATGGGAAATGTACATAGAGGCCAGCCATACCCTATTTAGGAATTGGTTTTTTTAGGATTTTGCTTGACAAAAGCACTCCATCCAGTGTATTTCTTTCCTTGGGTAATGCTCCCTTGGTTGTAGAAATGACAAACCGCAGCAGCCAAACCATCGGTTGAGTCAAGATTTTTGGGCATCTCCTTAATTTTGAGCATACTCATCAGCATCTTAGCAACTTGCTCCTTAGATGCATTCCCATTACCTGTAATGGCCATTTTAATTTTTTTGGGAGAATATTCTGTGATAGGAATTTCTCGATTGAGTCCCGCAGCCATTGCAACCCCTTGAGCACGCCCCAATTTTAACATGGATTGTACATTTTTGCCAAAAAACGGAGCTTCAATAGCAATTTCATCGGGGAGGTGTGCCTCTATGATTTCAGCCGTCCGTTTATAGATTTGCTTTAGCTTTAGGTAATGCGTCCCGTATTTACTAAGCTGTAATTCGTGCATTTGGATAAGTTCCATTTGCCCTTTAATAACCCGAATCAATCCAAATCCCATAATGGTGGTTCCAGGATCAATCCCAAGGATGATTTTCTCATCTGCCATTATTCGGCAGGCTGCGCCACAATCTGAACGGGAAGCTTTAATGATACCGATACACGTGCATCTGCATTAGTCTTTACGGCAGGAAGCGCATTGGGTACTTCAGCAACAGCCTGCGTCAAGATATCCTCTAAGCCAGACACGTCAGTAAGTACATAATTGGGATCTTCAACTGAATTCAAGCTCATAGCTCCTTCTTTATCAATCGCAATCACCAAAATAATTTCTGCATCAATAGCTCGATCAGCAATCAATTCTTGCGTAGCTAAGTATTGTGTGACACGCTCTCCAAGAGTATCTCCAAAACACTTCTGTAACTGTTCACCTTCCAGTCCTTCGCAGTTATCAAAAGAAGGAAACTGGTCGGCGTCTGACCAAGCAGAGGCTTTCTTGATTTCTGATGCCGGAACTTTTGTGTTAAACGAATCACAAGAAGCGATTACAATTAGGAAAAAAAATAGATTTAATATTTTATGAGTTGAACGATACATTTTTGGATGTTTTTTACGCCTAAAATTAATCATTTTTTCTAAGTTCGTCAAGACACTTTTCATAGTATGGATTTAGTACTGCTTTTTTCTGGAATTTTACTTGCCCTATTGGGGATTGCAGGGAGTTTTTTGCCTGTCATTCCCGGTCCAATCACTAGTTGGCTTGGGCTGCTGCTGCTTCACCTTACCGATTGGGTTCCCATGGATAAAAATTTTCTCATAGTAACTTTTGCCATTGCACTTGGGGTATTTTTATTAGACTACATAATCCCTATGTTGGGGACCAAACAATTTGGGGGGACAAAAAGTGGGATGATAGGCTCCACCATAGGCTTGGTGATTGGCTTACTGTTTTTAGGTCCTTTGGGGATTGTTTTCGGGCCTTTTTTAGGCGCTTTTGCAGGAGAACTCAGTCAAAACCCAAAAGATAAAAAAATGGCCCTAAAATCTGCTTTAGGTTCCTTGATAGGGTTTCTCACTGGTGTTTTTCTCAAGTTCAGTGTTTCTCTAGTTTATGTTTTTTTCTTAGTCAGAATCTGCTACCAATTTGTATTGTAAAAAATCCCTCGCTCCCTAAATATTCTCGTTTTTCAATCAAACCACAACACTATATTTATTTATTGAAAAATGTAATTGTGTTGGTTACAGTCACTTGAACTGTAGTTGTTAAGAATAATTAGTGAAGCATAGAGGGATTTGGGTTTATTACTGCTTTCGGATATGATTTCGTGAAATTTGGTTGACTTAACCCTTCCGCAACTGTAAGACAAGTCCTACAATTTAGAGACGATTGCTTTTATAAAGTTTGTGTATTTTTACCCTATGAAACTATTCCTACTCACTTTTGGACTCCTAGCTATAGCATGTGCTGGTATTGCTATTAAAATTTGGGCTAAAAAAGATGGTGAATTTGCTGGAACCTGTGCCAGTCAGTCTCCATTCTTGAATAAAGAGAATGAACCTTGTGGGTATTGTGGGAAACTTCCTACAGAACAAGAATGCCGAAAGACTGATCCGCAACTCAATTAATTTTTTTATTTTGAGGTGCCTTAGGCGATCCTATGGATGTAAAGCAACTACTTGACAATGCGCTTGAAAACGATCAGCGCGCCTTCAATCACCTCTTCGATCTTCATTGGGATTATGTCTATGGGTATTTGTTGAAAAAAAACCACAACCCGCCACTTTCTGAAGAATTAGCTGTACAGTGTTTTTCAAAGGCATTTGATAAAATTGACCAATTTGACCGAAAGGCTCGGTTCTCCACATGGCTTGTTTCCATTGCTCTTAATTTGTGGATTGACCAGCAACGTCAAACCCAAACCCAAAAATCGAAATTAACCGAAACAATGGCCGAAGTTCCCGAATGGGAACGTGCCCAACTCAGCCCTGAAGAGGAAATGATCGCCAATCAAAAATTGGAAAGTCTTCTGGTACATATCCAATCGCTGGCTCCTGACTACCGTCAATTAATCCAATTGCGCTATTTTGAAGGGTATACCTACAACGCACTGGCGCAACATTGCAATCAACCCCTGAGCACCATCAAAGTGAAATTGTTCCGCGCCAAAAAGTTGTTGGCCGAAAAACTAAATCTATGAAGCATAAGATTTTCGCCAAGCTCGGACCCGGTCTTTTATTTGCTGGGGCTGCTATAGGAGTTTCGCATTTGGTACAATCCACTCGTGCGGGCGCTGATTATGGCTGGGGGCTTCTCTGGGCGTTGCTTTTGGTCAACCTTTTCAAATATCCCTTTTTTCAATACGGCCCACGTTATGCTTTGGCAACCAACGAAAATCTTCTCCAGGGTTATTTCAAATTAGGAAAACCCTTGCTATGGCTCTACTTTGTGTTAAATATCGCCACTATGTTCACCGTTCAAACCGCTGTCACCATTGTCACAGCGGGTATTGCTTCGGAACTATTTGGTTTCACAACCAACTTGGGGATTTGGAGTGCTATCATTACAGGGATTTGTCTACTCATTTTAATTATCGGACGTTACACCATTTTGGATCGTGTCATCAAAATCATCATTCTAGTCCTAACGATTTGCAGTGTTGTTAGTTTCAGCATCGCCCTAGGAAACGATGCCTCACCGACCAAGCTCACTCAAATTTTTCCAGCCAACGAAGGCTTATTATTTTTAGCAGCCTTTATGGGATGGATGCCAGCTCCCATGGACATTTCTATCTGGCACTCCTTATGGACATTGGAAAAAAAGCGCAGTGTCAAAGACAAACTCAATTTATCCGAAGGCCTTTTTGATTTCAAAGTCGGTTACTGGACAACTGTTTTTCTAGGGATTTGTTTTATGGGGTTGGGGGCTACGGTCATGTTCGAATCAGGTCTTGAGTTCTCCAATTCAGGTACTGTGTTTGCTGGACAACTGATTGCACTTTATACCTCCAATCTCGGGGTCGCCTTTTACGGAATCATCGGACTGGCAGCATTGACAACAATGTTTAGCACCACACTGACCACGCTGGATGCTTCCCCTAGAGTGATGTCGCAAATCGGAAAATTACTTTGGAATCAAAAAAAAGACCGTTACCTGTTTTGGATACTTGTTCTAAGTATCGGCACCCTTTCCATTTTCTTTTTCTTTTTGTCAGAAATGGGCACTTTAGTGCAAATTGCAACCATTTTGTCTTTTATTACGGCCCCTTTGTTTGCGATATTAAATTATTTTTTGGTCACCAGTTCTCACATGCCTAAGGAAGCGCAACCTAACACAGTCATGCGTTGGCTGAGTCGAATTGGGATTGTTTTCCTCACAGCTTTCGCACTATTCTATCTTTTGAGTCTGCTGTAATAGTTTTATCTTTGACCCATGGAACATTTGGAAAAAGTAGAGAAAGGAATGAAGCGCGTGGAGAAACCCAAATGGATTCGGGTAAAGTTACCAACGGGCAAAAAATACACCGAGTTAAGAAGTTTGGTCGACAAGTACGATCTGCACACCATCTGTACTTCTGGAAGCTGCCCGAATATGGGGGAATGCTGGTCAGAAGGCACCGCTACTTTTATGATTTTAGGAAACATATGCACGCGTTCTTGTGGCTTTTGCGGGGTTCAGACAGGACGTCCCGGAAACGTCGATTGGGACGAACCCGATAAAGTGGCACGGTCGATCAAATTGATGCAGATCAAGCATGCTGTGATTACTTCTGTTGATCGAGATGACTTGAAAGATATGGGCTCCATTCTTTGGGCTGAAACGGTTAACGCCATTCGAAGACTAAATCCCAATACGACCCTTGAAGCCCTAATTCCAGACTTTCAAGGTAATGAAAGAAATATCGACCGGATCATAGCCGTAGCTCCCGAAGTGGTGTCACATAATGTGGAGACCGTTCGCCGACTCACTCGTCAAGTTCGGGTTCAGGCCAAATACGACCAAAGTCTTGAAGTCCTTAGCTATTTGAAACGACAGGGTATCAATAGAACCAAGTCTGGAATTATGCTTGGATTAGGTGAGGCCCGTGAAGAAGTCTTACAAACGCTGGAAGACCTCCGTACCCATCATGTTGATGTCGTTACCATTGGACAATACTTACAGCCTTCCAAAAAACACCTTCCGGTGTCGCGTTTTATTAACCCTGAAGAGTTTAAAGAATACGAAACCTATGCCTTAGATTTAGGCTTTCGTCATGTAGAAAGCAGCCCTTTAGTTCGCTCTTCTTACAAGGCTCACAAACACATTGACTAATTCTGCTGTAACTGGGCTTCGATCTGACTCAAAAAAGATTGCTCTTCTTCCCCATTTAAAAATTGAAGATGGATGGGTAAATAATACAGTGAGGTTGTTGCTGGCAACAATGGTCTCAATCGACCATAATCTTTTTCAGTTGTAAGAATTTTCTTTGATGCTGCTTTGGCTTGTATTTTTTTAATGGATGCGGGGGGGAAATCATAATGATCGGGATATTCCAAATACTCAAAGTGCAACTTTTTTTTCTGGAGAAAGGCTACCAATGGGGCTGCATTAGCAATTCCTGTCACTAGAAGAAAAGGGTCAGATTCAAAATCCATAAGACGCTCCTGTTTTATGCCCAATACCAGATCGGAATATCCTATAGCACAAAAATAGATGTTCTGATGGGGTGCCTTTCCAAGCGAGCTTCGGACACTTTCGATGGCATCTCTTGAAGCATCACTGGGTGTTTTGGTAACCAATATGATATTGGCACGGTGGGCTCCCTTTCTCCTTTCCCGAAGATTTCCAACCGGAACCAAATAATCTTTAGAATAGGGATTTTGAAAAGTGGTTGTTAGAATCTGAAGTTGGGGTTTTATCCAACGGTGTTGGAGTACATCATCCAGAAGAACAGCTTGCATGTGCGGTTTTTGATTCAAAAGCATCTCTATACCTGCCACTCTTTTTTCTGCAACGACAACCGTTACTTCAGGGTGCTTGGAAAGAAATTGATAGGGCTCGTCTCCCAGGGTTTTAGCCGTAGCATTCTCATCTCCGAAAAGAACCCCTTGGGTAGATCGTCCATATCCTCGACTCAAGGTTGCCAACGAATAACGATCTTTGAAGTGCGAAAGCAGATAGTCGATCACTACCGATTTACCCGTCCCGCCGGTTGCGAGATTTCCCACACCAATCAATGGGATTGCAAAGGTCTTAGAGGATAGATAACCCACATCAAAAAGACGGTTGCGCACTTCCAAGATGGCACCGTAAAGAAATGCTAGGGGAAACAAAAGAAATCGTACTAACTTCACAAGCCGAAAGATACGCTATATTTAGGTCAAATAAATTTGTGAAATCATTATCGATGCATCCATGAATATGCCAACTATAAAAGAGATCATTGCCCTGCTTGAAGCTTGGGCTCCTTCTGCAACCGCTGAAGAATTTGACAACGTAGGCCTACTTGTCGGAGATTCAAACAGAAAGTGTACGGGCGCACTCATCACCTTGGACACCCTAGAGACTGTTGTGGATGAGGCGATTACCAAAAAGTGCAATCTCATCATCAGTTTTCATCCCATTATTTTTTCAGGCTTAAAAAGTATTACTGGAAAAAACTACGTTGAAAAGGCTGTGCTAAAAGCCTTAGAAAATAAAATTGCCATCTATGCCCTCCATACCGCTTTGGACAACCATCCAAAAGGGGTCAACTATGGTATTGCACAAAAATTAGGCCTTCAAAACTGCAGCTTCTTACTCCCCAAAAAGGACAGCCTAAAAAAGTTAAGCTTTTATGCTCCCAGTGAGGCTGTTGAAAAAATCAAAGAAGCATTGTTTGCCCAAGGTGCGGGTGCATTGGGAAACTATACTGAATGTAGCTTTGAAAATAAAGGGCAAGGCCAATACCGTCCTAACGAAAAAGCACAACCCTCAATTGGAAAAAAAGGAGAAAGCGTTCAAGTAACCGAAACTCAGGTGCGACTCGTTTTTGAGAGTCATTTGCAGTCCAAAGTCCTTCGTGCTTTGCACGAGTCACACCCTTACGAAGAAATTGCCTTTGAGATCTACACCCCTGACAATGAAAATCCGAACAGAGGCATGGGAAGTATTGGTACCCTCGCCACTCCCACAAGTGAAGAAGCTTTTTTACAACAACTCAAAAAAGTATTTAACCCCAAGAGTATTCGCCATAGTCAACGGCTTGACAAACCCATTCAGAGAGTAGCGGTGCTGGGTGGTTCCGGTAGCTTTGCCATTGGCGCAGCCAAGTATCAAATGGCTGATGCTTATATCACGGCAGACCTAAAATACCATGACTTTTATCAGGCAGAAGGGAAGCTTTTATTGATCGATATAGGGCACTATGAAAGTGAGCAGTTTACAAAAAAATTAATCCTTGATTATCTTAGCAAAAAAATGCCTAATTTCGCATTCATTTTAGCTGGGACAAACACCAATCCAGTAAACTATTTCTAGCATGGCAAAAAAAAAGGAAACATCGGTTGAAGAAAAATTAAGAGCACTTTACGACTTACAACTAATCGACACGCGTGTGGATGAAATTCGTAACGTTCGGGGTGAACTTCCTCTTGAAGTAGAAGATCTCGAAAACGACATCGCTGGTTTGGATACCCGATTGGAAAAATTCACTACAGAAGTCGCTGACTTTGAATTGCAAATAAAAGCCAAGAAAAACGACATCGAAGTAGCTAAAGAAGAGCATAAAAAATATGCCGCTCGTTTGGATAAGGTTCGCAATAACCGTGAGTACAACTCCATCACAAAAGAACAAGAGTTCCAAGAATTGGAAATGCAATTGGCGGAAAAGAATATCAAAGAATTCCAAGCCAAAATCGAACAAAAAAATATTACCATTGAGGAACTCACTGGTAAAACCGAGGAACGTAAAAAGCACTTGAAAGGCAAGAAAAGTGAGCTGGATGCTATTTTGAGCGAAACAGCCAAAGAAGAAGAAATGCTCGCCAAAAAATCTGCTGAGTTCGAAAAGAAAATAGAAGAACACTTGATTGCGGCCTACAAACGAATCCGCTCAAATGTCAAAAACGGCTTAGCCATTGTACCGGTAGAGCGAGGTGCTTCTGGAGGTTCTTTCTTTACCATACCGCCACAGACACAAATGGAGATCGCCTCACGCCAGAAAATCATCACCGATGAGCACAGTGGGCGAATCCTCATTGATGCCCAATTAGCCGCTGAGGAGAAAGAAAAAATGGGTGCTATTTTTAGCAAATAAAACTGGCTGAATTTTCACAGCGTAAACAGTACCCCCCTACCTATAAACGATTTGTAAATCTTTACAAGATGCTGCCTTGTTACAATTGCAACTCTGTTTTATACTTTCAGTTTTGGCCCTCCCGCTAAAATTTCTTCGGTAGCATAGGATTCAAAATTCTTGAAATTCTCAATGAACTGTTGCGCCAATTCATTGGCTTGTTTGTAAAAAGCGACATCGTCCTTCAACGTTTCTCTCGGACTCAGAATCTGACTGGGCACTTGAGAACAAGTCAGGGGAATTTGAGTTCCATAAATCGAATGCGTTCGATATCCAACATAATTCAATTTCTGTTCCAATATTGCAGTAATTATGGCACGAGTATATTTTCGCTGAATACGCTCCCCAACACCAAAACCACCGCCGGTCCATCCTGTATTGATCATCCATATCTTCACATCGTCTGACTCCATTTTTTTTACCGAGCATTTGTTTGTCCATTTACTAAATTATTAGTGCCTGTTTCTTGTACTATTTTAATGTAAAATGGATGATTAGGGGCATTAATGATAAAATTAATTTCATCACCTAAGTTTATGGTTATAGAAGGGTCATCTCCTGAAACAGTTCCATTTATATCTGTTCTTGAAAGTGTGTAATCAGTATTTGAAGAAGCAGTAACGTTAATATTATAATCAGCGCAAGTCCCCAGATGGGTTTGTTTGCTTGCATTAGTGGTGAATTAGTTGAAAAAGTTTAGATGCTAATCAGCGTATTAAGATGCTTTAAATAGCCTTACAATAGACTTTACCAAGTATTAAATAAGCTGCTAATGAAGTAAGTGAAGACTTGCCGTTGTTTGTATAATAGATTGGATTATTTATTATGAGTATATTAAACGATCTTAAAACCAGCACAATGAAAAAGCTACTTCTTTTTTTACTGTTTGTTCCAATAGTTTCTTTTGGGCAAAACTTGATTGAGGATAAAATTGAACCTTTTGATGTTTTAATGAATAATGAAATAAAAGAATTTCAATACCCAGTTAAAACATTTACTTCTAAATCAGTTAAAGAAAGATTGATTTCCGGTGAAATACCTGTAGTTGAAGATCCTAATGAACCATTAATTTATAACGGAGCTTTACATTCAGGTTTAGCAAAGAGAAAAATTACTTATTCTAGTGACCCTTCATTAAATGAGTCTTTAACTATTAATTCTTTTTATGGAGATAATAATACAACATACTACATCTATAGCGAAGGATTAGTAGAAACAACGCTAAATATTTCCTTGACAGAAAGCTATGAGGATTATTTATATAGCTTTTCTCATAAAAAGAAATCGTCTACTTATTTACATAAAATGCATTATTACCCTAACATATATATGTCCAATGGAAATGATTTAAATAAATTAATTAAAGAAGTTTACTTAAATGGGAATTTAATACAAGAGGAAGTCGGGAATACGATTTATAAATATGACTCATCAGGAAATGTTGAAGAAAAGGCCTATTTTAAAAGTGGTAATCTTGCAGAATTATTTAATAACGATGAAATATTTGAGCTTAAATTAAACAGCGGGAGAATACTTAAAAACAGAAAAACTACTGAAACGTTTTTTGATGAAAACGGAAGCATTAAATTAAAGTATGAGTTTTTGCAGGCAGTTAATTATGCTTTTTATCAGAATTGTAAATGCTGTCCTACTTTAGAAAATTATACTTCAAAAAGTAATAGACGCAGAATAGATGCTATAAATTATGAATGGGGAAATTCAGATTGTTCTGAAATGTATCAAGTACCATACAAGCCCGTTATCAGGGATAAAAAAGAAACTTTTTATTTCAATGGTTTGCCTAAATCAAAAGAGTTGATATTATTGAAACCTGCAAATAATATGAACCAACTAAATAAAATATCATATTCTAGCGATGGAAAACTGAAGAAATATTATAATTCTGAAGATATAAATTTCCCAGAAGAGAATCAATTACGTTTTAGAATAGATTACAACCAAAATCAAGTGAAATCATATAAAGTTTCTAATAATTGGGAGACCGGTGTTATTGGGTTTTTTATTGACCTATCTGAGATTTACTTTGTAAACGCAAAGAGTGGTTTAAATGTTAGAGACAATAATTCATTGGATGGAAATAAAATAAACAAATTACCCTATGGTTCTTTAGTTTATCTCGCCAAGGAAAATCAAGGTGAATTATCAGTAACAGATACAGATCCAATAACAGGTGAGAAAAAAATCATTTTTGGAAATTGGGTTGAATTAGTAAGTATGAATTATGAACCAACTTTTTTCAATGAAAACATTGCAAATGGATATGCTTTTGATGCTTTTTTAACAAAAGTTAAAACAGATTCATTTGATTATTTCAAATTTCTTGAAACAGAAAATAGAATTCTCTACAGCGAACTTGAAGAGGGGGAAGAGTATTTATATAAAGGACAAAAATATACAGGGTTGGCAATAAGTTTTTATGACAATGGGCAGCTTTCTTTTGCAGCCAGTTATAAAGATGGTAAACTAAATGGATGGTGGAGAAAGTGGGAAGAAAACGGCTCTCTATTTCTTGAAACAGAATATTTAGACGGAGAGATGGTAAGTGAAATTGACTTTAACTAAACCATTGACATATCTTATTTAATTTAGCATTTTGTATATTTCAGAATATGAAAAAACTATTTCTTCTACTTTTATTACCAATAGTTATTTTTGGGCAATCCCCATATTCATCTTATTATGAAAATGGTAATTTAAAAGTAGCTGGAGAATCTTTTGAGAAAATTATAGGATCTAAAGTTTCTGCAAAAAACGGTCTAAACGTTAGAATGAGTCCCAGTTTAAAATCAAAAACAATAGGTAAACTACTCTATGGAATACCAGTTACTATAGAATCTAAAACAGGTAAAAAATTAACTGTAATTGATACTGATATAGAAACAGGAACTAAAAGTGAAATTAAAGGCGAGTGGATTGAAGTTACTAGTTACATACTTGCTGAATATAATGATGAAAATTTAGAAAACAAGTCTGCTAATTTAAAGCTCCTTTACATATGGGATGGCGATGAAATTACAGAAGGAGAATACGAACAACTTTCTAACATCCAAAGAGATAGTTTGCAGAATGAAATATTTCAAAATCCAATAATTAGAACAAAAGTTAGAGGATATGTTTTTGATGGTTTCTTAGAAAAATATTCACGATCCATTCGAAAAGGTGTGTGGACTTATTACTCTGAATCAGGGGATATAATTAAAGATGAATTTTATGTTGTTAGGGAATTTGATAATCCTGTTGATGGCGAAGGTGAAAGGATGGTTATAACTCCGAAAGAAATTCATTTATTGTCAAAAGGAAGTGTAATAAGATTAAATGGCATAATTAAAACAATTAAATATGATGTTGATGGATATATAACTGAAATTGTAGAACAGAAAATAGAACTTGATGATGATCTATGGGGCCCTAACAAAATATCAAACACTTTACATGAAAACGGCAAAATTAAGTGTGTCAATGAATCAAGCAGTGGGACTGCAATTAGTTATTGCTTAGATGAAGATGGAATACTTTTAAGTTTAAACAATTATGGCGTTGGGGATCAGGGCTTAATTTTATCTAAGGATATTAGAGATTTTAATCTCAGTCATAAGGGACTCCAAAAAAATAGAATTGAACTGGAACAAAAACCTGTTTTAAAACAAACAAAATTTAAAAACGGGAGGTGGATAAGCACCATTGATTCTCTTTCTGGAATTGAAATTAAAAATGGAAAATGGATACAGTTTTATAAAATAGGAGAAAAGGAATCTTCCGTTATTTACGATTTCAAAACACTTAACGACTATCTAACGATAACAAATGATTCTGGTAGTTTTAAATATTATATAGTTGAATACAGTAACGAATTATTAAGTTTGAGTTATATTACTACTGGGAGAGCACCCACTCTCAATTATAGGTCAGAAAAATAAAGGATAAAAGGACAACTAGGGTTATAAGTAATAAACTTTTTTTGTACAAAACCCACCCCACTTCAAGAAAATATGGAAGGGATGGAAATTAAAGTGAATGTAGGGGAAAAAAGGTCATGGAATAGAGTTTGAGAATGGAAAAAGTTTAGAGAGAAATGGGTACAAAGAAAGAGATATAGGTTATATCTCATTTTAGGTGTGTGAAAGTCAAAGATTTACTTTATAAAAATGAAATTGACATTATAATTCATAAAGTAATTAAGGTTAGTTTAAATGGAGATTCTGTTATAAATTCTACTAAAAATAAGGTTATATACTGTTAATTATCAGTGTTTTAAGTCATTTTTTTGAATAATATATAACTCATTAGATTATTAATTTACCACCCATTAGAGGTGGTTTTTTTATTATTAATTCTATATAGATTTTATATATAATGATATATTATATAATTTTATAATAATTAGATATTTATATATAGAGATAAGTATTTATATGTATTAATGGATTGGTATAGCAGAAATAGAGAATTCAAATATGGTGATTATGATAAATCAACTAAACTGTATTACAATGAAGACAGTAATAAATGGGTTAGTTGGTTAGGTAAAAAACAAATCATTGAAAAATACATCAGATATGAATTCAGTTGTTTTGATGATAGAGAAATAGAAAAACACTTTGGATGGAGTAATATTGACAGAGTGGGTAAATACTTATTTCTCATTTATAAGAAATCATTAGTAGTTAGGAAGATGTATGATAAAGACTATGTCTATTTAGATAAATCTTTTGATGAAATAAGGTTGTTGGGAATGAATAACTATAAAGACATTGTCAATAAACTGAAGGAATTAAAAATCATAAAACTCAAAGTAGGTAGAAAGGTTTATGACAAATCTGTTAGACTATATAAACTCAATGATGAATTCTTCAGTTGTGATAAAAGGAGGGTTTTTATTAGAAATTCAAAAGTCATAAGTCTATTAGACAGTAGGGTTAAATCAACTTTAAATGATGACTTCATTGGTTGGGAGATTGATAGTTGTAAAAAACTCAATTTAGAGGAAAGTAAGAGTGGTTTATATAGACTAATCAGTATTAGGTTGAGGGATAAAATGATTAGTGATGAAAGGAAGTTGGATTGGGATTTTATTGGGATGAGGGAGAAGGATAAAATATCTAAAGGTTGGAGTGATGAAAAGAGAGTAGAATACATACTTCAATGTGAGAGAAATTTTGAATTACTTAAAACTGATATACTCAGTCTGAAAGAAGGTGGTATAACAGATGATATGTTTACATATGATGACTTTGGAGGTAGATTATATAATATTTTAAATAATAAGGAGAAGGAATTCAGAAATCTACTTAAATTAGGTGTTAATAAACTCATTGAGGTAGATATGGTAAATGGATATGTCAGTCTACTTTGTAGAGTGTTTAAAGGAATAACTCAATTGAAGAAAGGTGATAACCCATTTGATGATAAAATAAAAGAAATAGTGGGTGAAGATAATGGAGATGAGTTTTTAGATATGTATGAAGACATCTGTTTTGGTAAAGGTAAAAGGGTTGATTTCTACAATTATGTAGGTTTAAAATCATTTGGTTTAAAAGGAATGGATTCTGATAGTAGAGATTATATAAAAGGTTTAATTCTCTACATTCTGAATGGTAAAACAGAATTCAGTAGTGATAAAAGGTTTATTGATAACAAATACACTATTGATGAATTAGGAGAAAGAATATTCTCAAAAGGAGGTTGGAAATGTATTCAAAAGTTGAAAAACACATCAATAGACTTCAAAATTGGAAAGACAAATTTTGGTTATACTCAATACAAAAATATGAGTAAGATTTTATCATATATGGAGGTAACTATTATGAAAGGTGTGTGGAGAAAACTGATTTCAAATAAGATTAATTATATCAGTTTATTTGATGGTGTTTTAATCAGTAGTATTGACAAGGAATTAGTTTTAGAGTTAGTAAATAACAATGTCAGTGACATTAATAGTTGTATAAAATTTAAGTAATGATAAGTAAACACAAAACACAGTTTGAGGGTTTATCAGATAAGGTTTGGAATAGTTTAGATAAAGACTTACAAACAGATTTATCTAAATACAGAAGAGTTAGAAGAGATGTTATAAAGTTTGAAAGGGAAATTGAAAACTTCAAAACCAAAATCAAAGACAAACAGAATAAAATCAGAGAATACAATAAAATACTGACTCACCTATATGGTAAAATAAACCACCTAAAATCTGATTTCATACCAATTGTAAATGTGGTAATATATAAAAGAGATGGTAAAAATTACTTCAATATAAATGTGAAGTTTAAGAATAAAATAACCTCAATATATATTGGAAGTTATGACAAACTGAAAGTGTTATTTAAATCAAAATTAAGTCTAAAAAGAATACCCACTGTTGGAAAGGTGAAAGAGTTAATTCAATTTCATTTTGTAGAAGAAGTTATTGACTTATGTATTGAAAATAAGGATGATTTTGACAAACTAACAATAAGAAAAGAGATGTTATATGAATTACCAAATTGGGATTAAATTAGTATTACTACTTCTACCCTCATTCATTTTTTCTCAAAAAATATATTCAGTTGATTATCAATCTCAATCTGATGTAAAGGTGTTTGTTGTAAAATATGAATCTCAATCTGATGTAAAGGTGTTTAAGGTTGACTATGAATCTCAATCAAAAGGTAATGAAGGATTGTGGTATTTTGTTGACTATCCATCTCAATCAGATAAGAAAATTTACTTTGTTGATTATGAATCTCAATCTGATTTAAAAGTATTTTTTGTGAAGTATAAATCACAAAGTGGGTGGAGGAATAAAAACAAAAAACATCTCCTTTATTAAATCTCTACTATGAAACTTTTATTTGTTTTAGATAGAGATATACTTTCACAATCTTTATAATGTAATAATTGATAGTTTCATCATATACCTCTATTAATTATTACAACTATTATTTTTCATAATATATTTTTAGTTAAACCCTTAATTCCCCCTTCCTTTTGGTTGGGGGTTTTTTGGTTATAAACCCTTTAGTTTATTTCCCTATAAGGTTGGGTTGGGTAAAATCTCCCCCCACCCCTATTTTCCTCCCTCTAATGATTTTTCACTATATAGGGTTTTATCTACTATGAAAGTATTATAAGTTTTAGGTAGATGTAGAGTTTTAAGATATTAGAGTATATAAATTTTTAAACAATTACAATTATGAATGATTTAGACAAACTCAGAGAATTAAAACAATTATACACTATTATCCTTATGTATTTAGATGATTTCTTTTCAAACATTAATACTGAATGGGTTGGTGAGATTGAAAAAGTAGGATTGACTGTAGTGGAGTATAAAAACACCACTTACAACTCATTAAAAGAGATAATAGATAAATACAAAGATGATTTTTCAAATGAAACCTACTTTAATCTAATTGAGTTACCTAATGATGAGAGGTATAATATTGATGTATTAGAAAAAAGAATTTTGAAATCAATTTTTAATCAGTTTAAGGAAAATTATAAAATTGATGAAATGTGGTTTGATGGTGAAATAGATTTGTTGGTAGGTGATGGTTTGATATCTACCCAACTCTACTACTTCAGACTGTTTTATGAAAAATGGTATTTACAGAGTAAAATAAACAATGAGATTGATAATTTAATTAAGGTTAAGTAATGGGGTTTTTTATAGATGGTTGTTGGTATGATTCAAAAGAGAGTTTTGAATTTATTAAGAAACAAAATGAAGAGTGGAATAAATCACAAAAAGAATATTTGAGAAAACACTACCCTTCACTGTATAAAGATGACTGAAAAATTATTTGTAAGTTAGTTATGTTAAAATCTAACTGTATGGATAATAAAGTCTTAAAAACACTTAAAGGAAAAGATGAGATAAGAAGGTTTTATCAATTTCCATTAAGAGGTAGTGAAAATGTTGAAATGGGAGGTAAATCATATTATATGGTAATTCAGAAATTAGATGAATATGGTAAACCCATTCAACACAAAGTAAAATATCCAAAATCTAATATTAGAGAAAAACAATGTGGTAATTGTGGTAAAACAGTTGGAGTTGAATACTTCTACACTGACAGTTATAATGTGAGTGGTTATTCTCATTGGTGTAAGGTTTGTTGTAAAAACTATATGACTCAATACACTAAAGAAAAGAAGGAAGAGAAGTTGAAAGAAGAAAAGGAATTCAATGATTATAAGTCTTCAAAAGAGGTTGAAAACCTTATTAATAATGATTACAACACCTTTCTAACAATGATTGAAGGTAAAGAGTAGAATACTACATAATTAACTCACTGATTTAGTCTATAACTGAAAGTGAGAAAATCAATAGGGATGACATAAAAATCATCCCTTTTTTTTATCTAAAACATTGAGAAATAACTGTTTAAGTGGTTGATAGTCAGAGGATTGATTCTTAAATTTATATTAACATTAAAATAATAATATAAGTGTTATGGGAAATTTAGAGTATATGGAAGGATTGGTTTTAATAAAAGAGAAAAGTCAATTAGAAGAATCATTAGAAAAAATCATAGTTGATTTTAGAAATGAAGGATTTGAGGATGATGATATATATGATTATATAAGAGATATAACATTAACTCAACTACATAAGAAGTTCGATGATGTTAAAAGACAACTAAAGAATGGATAAACTACAGTATTTAAGTGGATGGAGAGAGAACGAAGTGTGTTGTTACCAATCCTACACCAAACTAACAAATGAAGAAATAAATCAAATATTAGATAATGAAGATTTTAGGTTATATAAGAGTATCAACAAAACTACAGTCTGAGAAAGGTAACAGTCTAAAACTACAGAAAAGTAAGATTAAAGATTATTGTAAACTGAATGACTTTAACCTAATTGAAATATATGAGGATAGAGGAATTAGTGGAATGTCTATTGATAAGAGAGATGGATATAAGGAAATGGTAAACTATCTAACTAACAATGACATTGATGGAATTGTAGTTTGGAGTTTGAGTAGATTGGGTAGAAAGATGAAAGATGTTGTTGAGTTTATGGATATACTTAAGAAGAATAATATCAACTTCTTTTCTATCAAAGAAAATCTATCCAATAACGATAAAGTAGGTAGTTTGATAATGAATATTTTAGGTAGTATCAATGAGTTTGAAGTGGAAGTGATAAGAGAAAGAATAAAAGATGTTAAAAGGAATAAAAAACAGAATGGTGAAGTATATGGTAAACTTCAGTATGGATGGGATAATATAAATGGTAAACTAATAAAGAATGACTTTGAGTTTAGAGTTATCAAAAGAATAAAGAATCTGAGAAGTAGAGGATATAGTTGGAGGAAGATAAGTAATAGACTAAATAAAGATAATATCAGTAGTAAGGATGGAGGAATATGGTATGATGGTAGTCTATATAATATGATGAGAAGTTATAATTAAAATTGAATCTCATTATTAAATTCTTTTAATCTCTTCAAGACTGAAATAACACTTTAGTTTATTTCCCTATAGAGTTGGTTTAGGTAGAAAGTAGGGAAAAGTGGTGTTTGTCTTCCTAAAAGAATTTGGTATATAGATTGAAATTAAACATTAGAAAGAGGGTGATTTATTCACCCCTTTTTTTATACTTCAAATTCTCTACTATACAAATGAAATAAAATTTAGGTAGAGATAGAGTTTGAATATATTTAAGTATGTTAAATTCAAATACACCTCAGACTGAGATGAATAACAGTAGTCAAAGTCTAAATGAAACCCAAACCTTACCAAAACAAAGAGATTTCAACCTTATGGAATATTGGGATGAAAAATATCTCAGTGGAATTCACAACCTATTTGAATTCTTTCAAATGGAAGGTTATAATGATTTGATTAAATTCTATAAATCAGAAAATAAGAAAAAGGAATTCTTAAAAAGATTCAAAATTCAAATGTGGGAGGATTTTACAGATAATCCCTTTCAATTTCAGATTGTATGGAAACACTTTAAAGATTGGTATCAATTTAAATGTGATATGATATATAATTCATAAGTATAACCACACCCCTCTTAATTGAGGGGTTTTTTATATCACAAATCTCTACTATGAAATTTAAAATATATTTAGATATAGATAGAGGTTTGATATATTATAGTATGTCTAAAATTAATAACACAAAGACTGAGATGAATAATAGTAGTCAAAGTCTAAAAGGAAAAACATTATTAAACAACATACTACTCAGTGAAGAAGAATTAAATGAAAAAGAAAGAAATGAATATAAAAAATACCTAATCAATGATTGTAGTTTTGAGGAGGAGTGGTTTGATGAAATAAACTATATACATAGTCAGATTGGTGATGGTATATATGATATCATCTCCTTTATTCAGTCTGATAAAGAAATAAGTAATTGGGTTAGGTATGGATATGGTGTAAACTTCAAAAGAGATGAAAAGGTGATGAGAAAGTATTCTCCATATATATTTGAAGAGTATGATAAACTAAAAAAGTAGAATTAAATCCCCCTCTTAATTGAGGGGTTTTTTATATCACAAATCTCTACTATCAGAGTATTATAAGTTTTAGGTAGATGTAGAGTTTTAAGATATTAGAGTATATAAATTTTTAAACATTAATTCTATGATTTACTCAATTGAAAAAACAAAAAAAATACAATCACTACCTAAACTTACCTCACTTCAATTACAACTGAATATGGGTAAGATTGATTACAGAAATGAGAGAGTTTCTATTGAAGAGTTATCTCTCCTCAATCACAAATTAGAATACTTTTTATCAACTAATAAATCACTTTAATATGAAAAATGTCATAACACCAAAACTGAATTGTTTCTCAAACCAAAGAAAGGTTGATGAATTGAGTAAAGAGTTGAAAAGACAAAAGTTGTTTTTAGACAAAAAATATAGGAAGACTTAATAATGAAATAAAACTCTTAAAGAGAAAATTATTCATCACAGAAATCAGACTAAATAAACTAATTGATGTTAAAACTCTACTATGAAAATTTAAAATGTTTTAAGTAGATGTAGAGATTTAAGATATTACATATATAAATTTTTAAAAACAATAATTATGAATTACACAAACACAAACAACAAAATGACAACAGTTAGTAAATCTGACATAAAATCAATTGAGAAAAAATGTAAAATGATGATTGGAGATAGGTATGGAGAAAATAATGAAGGTGGATATGGTGTAAGTGTTAAAAAGACTTCTTTTAGAAATAGAAAAGGAAAATCAGTTTATAGTATCATAATGATTAGAATAGGTAATAATATAATAGAAAATGTTACCCCATTAGGATGTAGTTACAATGAAAAACTATTAGATAGATACAGTAATGATTTAATTACAAAAATGAATGTTGTAAAAAACAATTTTTAAAAGACAAATAAATTAATAAAAACCCCTTAGTTTATTTCCCTATAAGGTTGGGTTTGTTAATTATATGGGGGAGGTTGATTTTCCTCCCTCTTATGATTTTTCTTTATATAGGAGTGTGTAGAAAATAACCATAGTGTCTAACATAATTATGGGTTAAAGTGTAGAAAATATAGTAGGGTGTATACAATGTGTAGAATAAACCAATTGAGTGTGTATGAAACTTAATTTCAACATAAACTCTACCCATTCGTATATAGATATATCTTTATATACATCGTTTCTCTCCCAGTCCTCCACTTTTATTTTTTCCATAATTGTTATTCTTTTTACTTCATATAGTGCGTAGTTAATTCACACTAATACTTATAAGTATATTGGAGTTAAATTTTAATTTGCCCAACAAAATATTCTTCGCTACCTTCACCCTATGAAGGTTAAAGTATCCTCACTCAAACATCACCCTAAGAACAAAGAAATCTATACCCTATCCTCTATTGAGGAACTGATGGGAAGCATTTCAGAGGTTGGATTACTTCAACCCCTCACCATAGATACTCGTAATCAAGTAATCAGTGGAAATAGAAGATTCGAATCCATTAAACGATTGGGATGGGAAGATGTAGATGCTGAAACTATTGAAGTTAAAGATGGAGAAGAGGAATTACTCCTTATCCACTTCAATAAACAGAGAATAAAGAGTTTTAAGGAACTTATTAATGAATACCTAATACTTGATGGGTATTACAGAAAAGGACAAGGGAGAAGATCGGATTTAACTTCTGTTAAATCTAACAGAAGTTCTTCTCGAGATATGGTTTCAAAAGAAATGGGAATCTCTTCTTCTCAATTACAGAGATTGATTTTTATTCATAAACACCATCCTGACCATATTGA
>Ga0209603_1001054_pt1 | contig 29854 bp, 31 predicted proteins | sample COGITO_mtgs_1206_FD_184812 | JGI IMG/M metagenome (GOLD analysis project Ga0209603, IMG submission 184812) | Pelagic marine microbial communities from North Sea - COGITO_mtgs_120607 (SPAdes) (version 2) | ecosystem: Environmental > Aquatic > Marine > Epipelagic ... | reverse complement strand
ACAATTTATTGCGCAAGTCTGGGATAGAGCAGGAAATAGCATAGTTGGTTCTGTTAGTGATAGTATTTTAAACATTGATCAGACTCTTCCAATTGGAATATCTCTAGAACTTACATCCTCAAATAGTATTAACCCTGACATGGTAATCCCTAGGGACTCAATTACATTTCAATTAAATACGTCGGAGAATATTGAAGCTCCATCCTTTGTGATTAATGGGGATGATTACGAAAATGCTATGGGTCTTGGAAAGTCTTGGATGTTGGTTTATTATGCTGAAGAAGCAGATGATGGAGTAATAGAATTTAGAGTCAATTTTAATGATATTGCTGGAAACCCAGGGAAATCAATTTCTGAAGCATTGGATTCCAAAACGCTTACTATGGATGGAACCCCGCCAGAATTATCAGACATTACTTTATTTACTTCAAATAAATATGATTCTACACTTGCAATTAAAAGCGATACCGTGTTTTTAGGTTTTAACTCTTCAGAAAAAGTAAGAGATATTAATGTTCTATTAAATTATACAGAAGCAAAAATTCATAAAGAATCAGAGTTGGAATTTATATTCTATCATATTTTTACAGAAAATGATTCAGAAGGTGTTATTCCAATCCAAATTAATTATAATGATTTAGCGGGAAATGCTGGTGAGATTATTGAAGAAACATCTGATGAAAGTGAGGTTAATTACGATATGACGCCTCCAGCAGAATTTAAAGTGGAAAGAGTAGGCTCTTTAAAAGGTCAAGCTGAACTAGATAGCTTTTCTGAATATAGTGAAGCAGGGACAAGCAAAAAAAATGTAAAAAAAGAGATGGGTATGGTAAGTCTGATCATATTAGGTTATTTAAGTTTTTCTTTTCTTTTGTATTTAATATCATGGTTCAAAATATTTAGTAGGTCAGGTCAAGCGGGTTGGAAGGTTCTGATACCAATTTTTAATATTTTTACATTCATAAAAATTGTTGAGAAACCAATTTGGTGGCTTGCTATATATTTAATACTGCCTGTAGGATATATTTTATCTTCAATACAAGTGGCTAAATTATTTAATAAAAAATTAGTATTTATAGTTGGTCTTATTCTATTGCCAATTATATTTTTTCCTTTATTGGCTTTTAAAAAGAACTGATTTTTTAAAAGCACTTAATTGAAAGATGAATATTCTTCGAAATAAATAACACCTGGAATAATGAATAATAAAAGTAATCATAAGAGGGTATTAGTTACTGGTGGAGCTGGATTTTTAGGCTCTCATCTATGTGAAAAGCTACTCGAAATGGGTAATGAGGTTATTTGCGTGGATAACTTGTATACTGGATCAAAAAATAATATTTTACATTTATTTCAAAATAAGAAATTTGAATTTATGAGGCACGATATAACATTCCCTCTTTATTTAGAAGTTGACGAGATATATAATCTTGCATGTCCTGCCTCTCCTATTCACTATCAGTATAACCCAGTTAAAACTATTAAAACATCAATTCATGGTTCAATTAATATGTTAGGACTAGCAAAAAGAGTGGGAGCTAAAATCTTTCAAGCTTCGACATCTGAAGTCTACGGAGATCCAGAAATAAGTCCTCAAAGCGAAAATTATTGGGGCAGAGTTAATCCAGTTGGAATTAGGTCCTGTTATGATGAAGGGAAAAGATGTGCAGAAACTTTATTTTTTGATTATCATAGGCAGCATAATCTTGATATAAAAGTGGCCAGAATTTTTAATACCTATGGACCTAATATGAATGTTGCAGATGGTCGAGTTGTAAGTAATTTTATTGTTCAAGCTTTGCGAGGTGATGATATAACGATATATGGTGATGGTAGTCAAACTAGAAGTTTTTGTTATTCTTCAGATCTTATTACTGGTATTATTAATTTAATGGATACAAACGAGAAAAATATCACAGGTCCGATGAATTTAGGTAATGAAAATGAATTCTCTGTTCTAACTTTAGCACGTAATATATTAAACATTACAAGCTCAAGTTCAAAAATTATTTTTAAAGATTTGCCGTTAGACGATCCAAGGCAAAGAAAGCCAGATGTTTCTTATGCGAAAAAAATCATCTCTTGGAATCCTGAAATTGAATTAAAAGACGGTTTACCTAAAACTATAGAATATTTTGAAAACATTTTAAAAAATAGCTAAATATGCAATTTATAGATTTAAAAGCTCAACAAAATAGAATAAAAAGTAAAATAGACAAACGAATTCAATCTGTTTTAGCCCATGGGAAATACATAATGGGACCAGAAGTTTTTGAGTTAGAAGAGAAATTGGCTGATTATGTTGGTGTCAAAAACTGCATATCATGTGCTTCGGGTACGGATGCCTTGTTAATACCGCTGCTGGCAAAGAATATTGGTCCTGGAGATGCTGTTATCACAACACCATTTACTTATATTGCAACAGCTGAAGTTATCGCATTGGTGGGTGCTACGCCGATATTCACTGATATATATCCAGAGACATACAATATGAATCCTGAGGGTATAGAAAAAGCGGTAGAGGAATCCAAAAATAAAGGATTGAATCCTAGAGCGATTATTCCCGTAGACTTATTTGGTCTTCCAGCTAGGTATAGGATGATTGAAAAAATAGCAATAGAGAATGACCTTTTTATCATCGAAGATGCAGCGCAAGGATTTGGTGGAGAAATTAGGGGTAAAAAATCAGGATCATTTGGCAATGTGGCAACAACATCATTCTTCCCAGCTAAGCCATTAGGATGTTATGGTGATGGCGGAGCAATTTTTACAGAGGATGATGATTTAGCCAGTATAATGCGTTCGATTAGAGTTCATGGTGGCGGTGTTGATAAATATGATAATGTTAGAATCGGTATAAATGGACGGCTAGACACTATCCAAGCAGCAATTTTATTAGAAAAGCTTGAAATTTTTAAACAAGATGAATTAGACCTTCGTAATACTGTTAGTGATTATTATAAAAGTAATTTGATTGAAAAATATAAGGCTCCTCATGTTCCTGAGGGCTACACATCATCTTGGGCTCAATTTTCTATTTTAGCTGATTCCTTATTGGAAAGAGAGAAAATAATGAAAACTTTGACAGCTAAAAAAATCCCAAACGTTATTTATTATAGAATACCGCTACACCTTCAAAAAGTATTTCAAAAATTAAGTTATAAAAAAGGTGATTTTCCAATCTCTGAAAAAATCGCTGATCAAATTTTTTCTATTCCGATGCATCCTTATTTACAAAAAGAGCAGCAAGACAAAATTATTGAGGTGTTAAATAATGCCAAAGTTTAAGGTTTGTGTTGTAGGTGGAGGAGCCTGGGGCGCAAACCATATAAAAACTCTAGATAAGTTAGGTGCTCTTGGTGCTGTGGTTGAAAAAGATGAAAGTTTATTAAGGAATTTTAAAAAACAATATTCATATATTGATTCCTTTAAAAGGATTGATGAATCTCTTGAAAGAGGTTTTGACGGATATATTGTAGCAACCCCTGCCGAAACCCATTTTGAGCTTGCAAAAAAAATTATTAAGTCTAAAAAAGATTTACTTGTCGAGAAGCCATTGACACTATCAATAAAAGAATCTGAAATCTTAGTTCAACTCTCAAAAGAAAATAATGTAAGTCTTATGGTGGGGCATGTCTTATTGTTTCATCCCGCAATTATAAAAATAAAAGAGCTAATTGGCCTAGGGAAGATTGGAAAACTGCAATATATCTATAGTAATCGTTTAAATCTTGGGAAAGTACGTACGGAGGAGAATGTGTTCTGGAGTCTTGCACCTCATGATATTTCAATATTTCAATATCTTACTGATAATTCATTTCCTGTGAAAATAAAAGCTAGTGGGAGTGCTTTTATACAAAAAGGAATTTATGATTCCACCCTTACAACACTTGAGTATGAACAAGGAGTAAATGGGCATATTTTTGTTAGTTGGCTACATCCATTTAAAGAGCATAGGTTAGTTGTTGTAGGTTCTGAAGCAATGATTTCATTTGAAGATTCTAAAGAAGAAAAGCCCTTAACTCTTTATTCAAAGAAAATTGATCTAGTTAATGGAATTCCTGAGAAAATAGATGGTCCAAAAGAATTAATCGCATATGATGATAAAATGCCGTTGGAGGCAGAGCTAGAATACTTTGTTAATGAAAAAAAGCCCCTTATTGCAAATGGTGAAAATGGTCTGGATGTTGTAAAAATTCTTGTTGAAGCAAGCAAGCAGTTGGATCTTAAATGAATAAAGATTTTTTTGTGCATGAAACAGCCATAGTTGACGAGCCTGTAGATATTGGAAATAAAACTAAAATATGGCATTTTTCCCATGTTCAAAGTGGTGCTGTGATTGGTGATGGGTGCTCTCTTGGGCAGAATGTAAATATTGGAAATAATGTGAAAATTGGGAGTTACGTAAAAATTCAAAACAATGTATCTGTTTATGAAGGTGTTGAATTAGAAGATTATGTTTTTTGTGGTCCTTCAATGGTTTTTACTAATGTAAAACTGCCTAGATCTGAATTCCCTCAAAGAGGGAGTTCTCACTACTCAAAAACGTTGGTAAAAAAATCAGCAAGTATTGGGGCTAATGCCACAATAGTTTGTGGAGTTACAATTGGAGAATATGCAATGGTGGGTTCTGGTGCTGTAGTAACCAAAGATGTACCAGCATACCATTTAGTTGTAGGTAATCCAGCTAAGATAGTTTGTAAAATAGATAAATACGGTAAAAAAATAAATGATTAAAGAAAGTGAAATTTCGATTGCAGTAATCGGGCTGGGCTATGTTGGTTTGCCACTTGCAGTAGAGTTCAGTAAAAAGTTTCCAGTTGTTGGTTATGATTTAAATACTGATAGAATTAATGAATTAAAAAGAGGGAAAGATAGAACAAAAGAGATTGATTCTTCAGAATTAAATAAAAATAATAATTTGATTTTATCTGATAGCCACTCATGCTTAAAAGACTCAAATATTTATATTGTAACTGTGCCAACGCCGGTAGATAAAAATAAAACACCTAACCTTGATCCATTGGAAAGTGCTTCAAAAACTATTGGAAAGTATTTAAATAAAGGAAATATTGTAATTTATGAATCAACAGTATATCCTGGAGCTACTGAAGAGATTTGCATCCCAATTCTCGAAGAAGTATCAAGTTTAGTGTATAATAAAGATTTTTATTGTGGTTACAGCCCTGAGAGGATAAATCCAGGAGATAAAAAAAACACCTTGGTAAATATAAAAAAAGTCACATCAGGTTCGACCAAAGAAACAGCCTCTTTCGTAAAAGAACTATATGAGACAATTATCAAAGCTGGTGTTTTTACTGCTTCCTCCATAAAAGTGGCTGAAGCAGCAAAAGTAATAGAGAATACACAACGAGACGTAAATATCGCATTAATTAATGAATTAGCATTAATTTTTAATAAGTTAAATATAGATACCACTGAGGTTTTAGAGGCAGCAGGAACTAAATGGAATTTTTTACCATTTAAACCCGGTTTGGTTGGAGGCCATTGTATAGGCGTCGATCCTTATTATTTGACATATAAAGCTCTTGAAATTGGTTACAAACCAGAAATTATCTTAGCAGGAAGAAAAATTAATGATTTTATGGGAAAGTTTATCGCAGAGCAAACCATCTTGGAGCTAATAAAAAAAGGTATAGACCCTATAAATGCAAAGATAGGTGTGCTGGGTTTAACTTTTAAAGAAAATTGTCCAGATATCAGAAATACAAAGATTGTAGATATAATTGAGAATTTAAAAAATTACAAATGTGATGTTTTGGTCACAGATGAATGGGCAGACAGAAAAGAAACAAGGGATGAACTTGACCTTGATTTAGTCGATTTAAATCAAATAAATGAAATGGACTCAATTATAGTCGCTGTATCACATCTAAAGTACCGTAATCTTATTTTCAAAGATTGGGAAAAAATGCTCAACTTTAATGGAGTGATTATGGATATAAAATCAATATATAACGATTCTCTTTTTATTAAATCTAACTTCACTCACTGGAAGTTATAATTTTAAGTCAGTGTGATGAACTTTAATAACATAAAAATGCTTACTAATCGGATTAAAAAGAAAAACCCCAAAATTTTAGTTATTGGTGATCTTATGCTAGATAGTTATGTTTTTGGTCTTGTAGAAAGGATTTCTCCAGAAGCTCCAGTCCCTATTATTAACTATAGATCACAAAAGAATACATTGGGCGGTTGTGGAAATGTTGCTCATAATCTTAAAAATTTAGGTGTAAATGTTTCGATTTTAAGCATGGTGGGTGATGACGAAGAAGGAAGGATAGTTAAATCTATTTTGGAAAAATTAGAAGTTAAGGTTGATGGTCTCTTTATACAGAATGAATCAACTACCACAAAAAAAACAAGGTTTGTTTCGGGAAACTCTCAATTATTAAGGTTAGATAATGATTCTTATGGGCATCCCAATAAAGAAATAGCAATGGGTTATATAAAAAATTATATTGAAATATTTGATTCTATTATAGTAAGTGATTATAATAAAGGATTTTGCTCAAATGAATTAGTAGAGTACTTAATAAAAGAAACAAAAAAGTTTCAGATACCAGTTTTTGTGGATCCTAAAGGACATAGTTGGAAGAAATATTCAAATTCTTTTTGTATTACCCCCAATACTAAAGAGTTAGAGCTTGTTTTAAAGACGTCACTAGTAAAAGACTCTGAATTTGAAAAGGCGGCTAGATCTATTTGTGAAAAATATAAAATCAAATCATGCCTTATAACAAGAGGTGCAGATGGCATGACGCTTTTTGATGGAGAAAAGATAATTCATCAAAAGGTAGGTAAGAAAGAAGTTTTTGATGTTAGTGGAGCTGGAGATACTGTCATCTCATGTATCTCAGCTTCATATTCATCTGGATTAAATTTTAATAATTGTTTAGATATTGCAGCTACAGCTTCTTCTGAAGTTGTAGCGCATGTAGGGACTACTCCTTTTCATTTGGATTTCTTAATAAATGACTAATAAGAAAGAAAAAATTCTTATCACAGGTTCGGCTGGGTTTATTGGAATGAGCTTATGCCAGAAATTATTAAGGAGTGATTATCCAGTTTTTGGTGTAGATAACTTAAATAGTTACTATGATCCTCTGTTGAAGAAAAACCGCTTAAAGGAGTTGGCTAAATTTAAAAACTTTATGTTTGAAAAGATTGATATATCAAACTTAGCAGAACTCAAAAAGATATTTAAAGAATTTAAACCAGATAAGGTTGTAAACCTTGCAGCTCAGGCCGGGGTATCATATAGTCTTGAAAACCCTCAGTCATATATTAAATCGAATATAGATGGCTTTTTGAATATTTTAGAATGTTGTAAAGAATTTCATGTAAAAGGCTTAGTCTATGCCTCAAGTTCTTCTGTTTACGGAGCTAGTGAAAAAATTCCATTTTCAATAGAAGATAATAACACAAACATACCAATTTCAATTTATGCTGTAACAAAGAAAACAAATGAGTTGATGGCTTATTCCTATAATCATTTATACAATCTGCATACAACTGGACTTAGGTTCTTTACTGTATATGGACCTTGGGGTCGCCCAGATATGGCAATTTACAAATTTGTTGATAGAATATTAAAAGGTAAAGAAATTGATGTTTACAACCATGGTTTAATGGAAAGAGATTTCACTTACATAGATGATATTGTTGATGGAATATTAGCTGCTGTAGAAAAAAATTATTTCAACGAAATCTTTAATTTAGGTAATAGTAAGACTGAAAAATTAATGGACTTAATAAAAATAATTGAGATAAACCTTAATAAAGCTGCTAAAATAAATTTTATGGATATTCAATTAGGTGAAATAAAAAAAACTTTCGCTGATATAGGTTCTTCTAAGAAAAAACTTAGTTTTAGCCCTCAAACCTCTTTAAATGAAGGGGTGTCAAAATTTATTAATTGGTTTAAAAAGTATCATGAAATTTAAAATATCATTTTCAGTTTTAGTGGCTGATGGAAAATATTAAAAAGAGATTTGTGACATAAAAAATAAAATTATTTTAATTTTTATATGGTAGCTGTAATTTGTTGAATGGTAGCTATGGTTAAATTATCTATAAAGTACAAAATATTTAATTAGCAGTGAGTAGTATTTATAAAAAAAAAAGAGATGGTTATTTCTATTACCAAGCATATGTTTTTAATAATAAGACGGGAAAAAAAGATAAAAAGATATATAAATCTTTGGGTACAAAAAGTTTTGATGAAGCTAATACGAAAAAACAACACTACGACTCATTACTCTTTAAATCTAATAAGATTGTAAAATTTTCAAGGTATAAAAATCGATTAATAATTTTCAGTTCTTTTATATTATTTTTTCTTGTATTCGAATATAGGTGGAAAAATACTGAAAAAGTACCACAAGGATATATATCTAATATTAATATTGAAAATGATCTTAATAATCTTGAAGAATTAAAGAAAAATAAATACAATTTTCAAGGTCAGAGTTCTGCAGAAAAAGTTATAGAAGTCAAAGTAAAACCCAAAGAAAAAATTACTGAAAAAAAATTAATACAAAATAATAACTTAGTAGATACGTTAAAAGAAGAGAATGTTATAACAAATTACACAATCTTAAAAGTTGAAAATATTAATCCCAGGTTCAATCAAGCTAAAATATTTTTATCAGTTGAAGAAAGTTCAACTGATAAAGAGATTGAAAAATTGTGTCGAAAAATAAAGTTGGAGTACTCACAATATAATAATCTAATTCTTTGTGTCTATTCGAATGAAGAAATAAAGAACATAAGTGATGGAAATATTTATTTTGAAAATTATAATTTATTAGCCATGTATACTTACAATCCAGTCGAAGGTGAGTATTTTGATGGTAATTTCAAAATCTTGTAAAAGACAAAAAAAATAGAAATGAAAAATATCTTATTCATATTATTGAACTTTGGAATCTTAATAAGTCAAACTACATCTGAAATAAAGCAGGCTAAAGAATTCATAAAAAGAACTGGAATGAAAGAATCAGAGGTCATTAATGCTGCAAAATCAAGAGGATTTAGTGAAAAAAAAATTCAAAAAGCATTAAAAGAAAATAAACAAAAATCTCAACAAAAAAGACAAGATACAGGTCAGAAAAATTCAGAACTAAAACCAGAAATTTCTGTTTTAGATGATAATTCTATATCTGTTAGTGTTGATGAAAGTACGGAAGATCTGACTGATCAAAGCTTTGAAGATTCTTATGTCTCTACCGAACAAAGAAAATTTAATAACATTCTGCCTTATTTTGGTTATGATATATTTAAAAGAGACCCAAATTTATTTCAAGAAAGTTCATCTGGAGCTTTCAGTACCAACTATTTAATTGGTCCAGGCGATGAAATTATCGTTATGCTTTGGGGAGAAACTCAATTTAGGCAAGTTTTTAGTGTAGACAGAGAAGGTTTTGTATTCATTCCTGAAATAGGTCAAGTTTTCGTTAATGGGTTAAATTTAAAATTACTAGAATTAAAATTATTAAAGGTTTTTTCTCAATCATACGCTAGTTTAAACCCTAGAGATCAAAAACCCAGTACATTCATTGATATAAGTTTAGGGAAACTACGTCCTCTTCGAATACATGTTCTAGGAGAGGTTAAGCAACCTGGAGCTTATACTGTTAGTCCTGGAGCAACATTGTTTTCAGCTTTATATTATTTTAATGGTCCGACAAAATTAGGTTCATTGAGAGAAATTCAATTAATTCGTGGCGATAAGCATGTGGCTTCTATTGACTTTTATGATTATCTACTGACTGGAAAAAAGATAGAGGACATTAACCTTCAAGTGGATGATGTTATTTTTATACCAAAAAGATTAAAAACTGTCCAAATTGATGGAGAGATAAATCGAAGGGGTATTTATGAACTTAAAAAAAGTGAGGATTTATCCACATTAATTAAAATTGCAGGAGGTCTAAAAAAAACAGCTTATCTAAAACGTGCTCAAATAGATCGAATTATTCCTTTTGATGATAGAGACTCAGTTGGTATGGATCGAATCTATTTAGACATAAATTTAGAAGAAAGTAACAAGCTAGATGAAGGTGCTATTCTCCAAGATGATGACAAGATTCAAATCTTTTCAATACAAGACCTTAGACAGAATGTAGTCGAAATAAGAGGAGCGGTATCAAGACCAGGGATGTATGATTTAGGAGATTCGCTATCGATTAAACAATTAATTGATAAAGCTGATGGTTTACTCGGGGATGCCTATCTAGAAAGAATTGATATAATTAGAACGCAGCCTAATTTAAAAGAAGAGTTAATAAAAGTTGATATTTTAGAACTTATGTCTGGAAATTTAAAAAATGATTTTATGCTCCAAGGGCTAGATAGAATTAGAATATATGGTATGAATGAGATGGTTTCAAAATCATTTGCTACAATCAGTGGTTATGTCAAAAATCCTGGATCTTATTTAATAAGAGATAACATGAAAATTTATGATTTAATTTTTGCTGCTGGTGGTTTTCTAGACGAACGTTTCAAAGAGCGGGCAATTTTGGATAATTCTGACTTGTTCAGATTCGATGATAATAAAATCACAAGAAAAATTATTAAAGTAAACCTAATTGATATCCTAGAAAACCCAAATTCAAGTGAAAATTTTATCATTGAAAATGGAGATATACTTACAATTTATGAAAAAAGTATAGAGTTGGGTGATTATCCAATTTGGATTGAAGGGCTGATACGAAATAACGGAAAATATGTTTTCAAAAAAGATATGACTTTAAAGAGTTTAATTTTTGAGGCTGGTGGAATACAAAATAACCGAAATAAATACAAAGTTGAAGTGGCTAGGACACCAAAAAATTCATTAGAGCAAAATTCAGTTGAGTTAATATCCTTTAATGTTGAATTGAATTTTATAAAGGATAATAGCTTTAAAAAGCTAAACATAATTGATATTGATGATTTTAAATTGCAAGAAGAAGATATGGTTTTTATAAGAAAGCATCCTTATTTATCAAAAAAAGATATAATTAAAATTGCTGGCGAAGTATCTTATCCAGGAGACTATGTCATTACTTCCGAAAATGAAAATATTTCGGATATAATTAAAAGAGCTGGAGGGGTCACACCAAATGCATATCTTGATGCATCAGAATATACTAGAAATGGTCAAAAAATTTATTTAACATTAAAAAAACTATTAGAAAATCCTAAATCATCATCAAGCTTAAAAATTAAGGATGGTGACGTATTATTTATTAAATCTCATCCTAGGGCAATTAGTATTTTTGGTGAAGTAAATAAAACAGGACTTCATAGTTTTCAGGAAAATAAACGTCTAAAATATTATATTAAAAAGAGCGGGGGATTCACTACAAATGCTAACAAAAAAAGTATTTGGATTGAATATCCAAACGGTAACTCTAAAAAATACAATAGATTCAGTCTCCTAAGTCCAAAAATTTTAGATGGTTCAATCATCCAAGTAGGAAAGAAAAAAGAGAAGGAGGATTTTGATGTAACCGAATTTGCAAAGGAAGTCACTTCGATTATTGCCAATTTTGCTCAGGTAGCATATTTACTTGTAATTGCTTCAAGCAGTTAAGCGTTTAATATAAAAAAATAAATGAAGAAAGAATTAGACAAAAATGTAAATTTTTCAAATGAACAAATATATCTTAGGGATATACTTCTTCTATTAGCAAAACAGATTAAATTAATTTTAGCCACCACTTCTTTTTTTTTCATCACATCTATTATTTATATTTTATTTTTTACAAATAACATTTATACATCAAAATCAAAAATAATGTCTTCCTCAAGCTCTTCCAGTGGAAACCAGGCGGTTGGGTTGGCAGCTCAATTTGGTATTAATATCCAAACAAATCAATCAGAAACTAAGTGGGTTTACCCTGAGGTATTAAAAAGCAGAACCATCGCTCGTTCAGTCTTAAAAAATATTTTTGATACTAAAAGATATGGGAAAAATAAACCATTAATCCAAATACTAACATATGGGAATGGGCAACCAATTTTTGGGGAGGATACAGTTGAGGTTCAAGCTATTAATAAACTCATCTCAATGATAAATGTCATTGAAAATATAAAAACAGGAATATTTACAGTAGAAATAAATAGCTTTGAACCTGAACTTTCAAAAAATATTAATTCTGCACTCATAGATGCTCTAGACTCGCATCAAAAAAACTATAGTAAATCAAAAATTACTGCAACTCGTATATTTATTGAGCAGCGAATTAAGAGTACTGAAAAAGAATTAATGATCGCAGAAGAGAATTTAAAAGTGTTTAGAGATCAAAACCGAAATATGGAAAATTCTCCAGCACTTTTATTGGAGCAACAAAGGCTTATTCGTGAGGTAACGGTTTTAACAAGTGTTTTTACTACCCTAAAACAAAAATTTGAAACTACAAAAATTGAGGAGGTTAAAGACTTAGATTACGTAGTTGTTTTAGATCCGCCTGAAGCACCACTAAGACCTAGCAAACCTAAAAAGGCTTTAATAGTTTTTGTTTTTTTATTTTCTGGTTTTGGTTTATCTATTATTATTGGAATATATAGAGAATATCTTAAAAATAATGAGGAAGAAAGAATAAAAATTTATAAAGCAAAAAATTTACTGATTACTAATCTTAAGCAGTTATTAAAGTTCAGAAATACGGCTATTTAAACTTTGACCTTTCATAGATTTTTTTTTTTAAAAACGACATATCACTTCTTCAAAGATTTTATTAAAATTGAAATTATTATAAACTCTTTTTTTAGAGCAGTAGGTATTGTATTGTCTTTATTCCTTATTAGAATGTTTTCTCAAAATGGATTGTTAGATTTTTGGGGTAAGATAGTCTTAATAATCGGATATGCTTCAATTTTTGGATTATTTGTTGAATTTGGGCAAGGTAAGCATATGTTGAAAAATGATAAAATAAAATTTCATTTTTTGATGAATGTACAAATGAATTCCTTTATGATAAGTTTTATTTTTATTGCATTTTGTTATATTTTTAAAACTTATATAAGTACTGAGATATTTTATGCCTCATTATTTTCATGTTTTTTAGTTTTTTTTTATCACATTCAATGTTATGTTCAAAAGTTAAAGAAATATCCAACTTTGTTTTCGTTTTTAAATTCAAATACCTACTTATATATTTACTTTTTCATGATATCTTCAATATTATTTTTTTATAAAATAGACATAAAGTTTTTTTATTCAATATTAATGTTATTTCTACTAGGAACGGCTTTTTTCTTCATAGGTGTTAATTATAAAAAAATATTATCATATAAATATAATCTCATTGAATCTTCAAAGATATTAATAGAATCAAAAACTTTTTTCTTTACTTCGATAATTTCAACTTTTTTAGCTTGGTCGGATACAATTTTTGTAGGTTATTTTTGTACACATGAAGATGTAAGCATTTATAACAGTTTATTTAAAATTAGTAGTTTAATGACAATAGTATTATCGCTCTTAAATAATTATGTTGCACCAAGAATAAGTGAAGCATACTCAAAAGGAACGAAAGAGCTGAAAGAGTTAATTCTTCCGTATAATCGGTTAGCCTTAGTAATAAGTTTATTTTTTTATTGTCTAGTAATATTTTTTTCTAAATATATCTTTAACTATTTACTAATTGATTATAACAAAACAATAGTTACCTCATTATATGTGATTGGATTTGGATACTTAATCAACGCTGGATGTGGGAATATTGGGTTTATTCTTCAGTTTACTAAAAATGAAAGACAGTTTACAATTATTTTAGGAATTGCATTATTATTAAATATATTTTCAAATTTACTTTTAACCCCAAAATTTGGAATTCTTGGTGCTGCTACATCTAGTACAATATCTATGGCCTTTTGGAATATTTGTAGTTTATTTTTTTGTAAACGAAAGCTTGGTTTTCTAGCTATATAGGTGATTTAAATGAATTCTCTTCCAAGCTATTTTGTGATTGGAGTTGCTAAATCAGCTACGACATTTTTATTCGAAGGATTAAAAAATTCTGAAGAAATAGCTACACCTATTATGAAAGAACCAAGTTTTTTAGTATATAATGGAAATAATAATTATGTTATAGATAGTTATAGTAAAAAACTGCAAACCCTGAATTTTTCTAAAAATATAAGCGACTACAAGAATAATTTTAAAAAGAAACACCTGGGAACTAAAATAGGTGATTACAGTACTCACTATTTTTATTTTCTAGATAAGTTCATAGAATCAATGAAAAAATACTACGGAGATGATTATTCAAAGATTCCGATAATAGTTATGCTTCGATGCCCTATAAAAAGAGCCTTTAGTCATTATTCTATGAAAGTTCGAGATCAACAAGAGAATAAAGTATTCCTTGAGGCTATTAAAATGTCAGTAATTGAAAGAAGGCTAAAAGAAAATTACCTACCATCATTTGATTATATTGGTTTTAGTAGATATAAAAAAAAAATCAAAAAGCTTCAAGAAACCTTTGAAAACATACTTTTGGTTGATTTTGAAATGATAAAGGTTAGACCTAATAAGTTATTAGAAAATGTTACCAATTTTTTAAATATTAAGAGAATTAATGTTCCTATAAATAGGCCAATCAACCAATCAGGTAGTTTAAAAAAAAATTATTTATCAAATATAGTTTATAAGATTATTTATCGAAGAAATATACTTAAAGATTTGATCCCTGGCTCGCTTAAGGCTTCTGCTGCTAATACTATAAAATCTAAATTACATAAAGTTGTATTTAATAAGATGGAAATCACCTTCGAAGAAATAGAATACTTAGAATCAATTCTTGGCGAGGAAATAGACTTCTATGAGTTGCTCTTTAAAGATTAATTTTATGTATAATTATTTTTCAATATCAAAAATAACAGAACATTTTCAAATTTTATTAGTTATCATGCTACTCAAAAGTACTTTTTTTAAATTATATCTTAATCTTCCAATTGATATTACTTTAGTAATATATGTTTTACTTTTTTTGAGCATTTTTTTTCGTCCATTTAAATTTAAAAAGAACATATTAATGACTAGTCAATCTTTTCTAGTCTTTTATTTGTTTTATATCTTTACTATCACTTATTCACTAAGTAATGATTATGCTCTCTGGAAAATACTTGTTTTCACTTTATCAGTAATTTCTTTTTTTATCCCGACTTTTATTTTTGAAAAATCCTCTTATAAATTATTTCTAAAATATTATAAATATATATATTTATTTGGAACAGTAGCATTTTCATTTTGGTTGTCGAGAGAAGGAAATCTTTATAAATATCTATCTGGAAGTATTGATTATCTTCCTGACTACTTAGCAATAGCCGGTTATTTTTCTATTTCTTTAATATTATTTATTAAAGAAAAGGGTTTGTTCATTAATATTATTAAACTGATTAGTTTTTTATTAACTATCGCTCTAGGGGGACGAGGACCGGTAGTATTACTTATCCTTATGATACTAGCTTATATATTTTTTGAAATACGTAGGGAATTCTCTTTTAAGAAACTAGGTATATACTTCTCATTGTTTATTACAACTTCTTTTATCATTTTCACATTAGGACTATATGAAACTGTTTTTGGCAGATTTGAAAAACTATACCTAAACATTTATGACGAGCATTCAAATCCACGGATTCAAATTTATAGTTCTGCTTTGATAGGTATTTCTGAATCTCCATTCATCGGAAAAGGAATTGGTAGTTTTGGAATGTATTTTAAAGGAGAGGATATTAAATTTTATCCCCACAACCTTTTCCTTGAAATTTTATTTGAGACTGGGTTGGTTGGTTTCTGTCTTTTTACTTTTTTTTTAGTAAATATCAAAATTAATTTAAAAAGTATTGCAAATATTGAGCTAAAACTAGTGTTGCTATTTATATTTTTAACCTATATGAAATCAAATTCATTAGATGGTAGTAGAATTTCATTTTTGTGGGTTGGCATTGCGTTAAGTCAGTACAACTATAATAAAATTTCTAAAAACACACTTAAAAGATTGTAAATTTTAAAAATGAAAAAAGCATTAATCACTGGTGTAACTGGACAAGATGGTTCTTATTTATCAGAATTATTATTGGATAAAGGTTATGAAGTCCATGGAATTATCAGAAGAAGTAGTTCTTTTAATACAGGTCGAATTGATCATATCATTAATAATGAAAAATATAAAGATCATTTTTTTTTTCATTACGGTGATGTCACCGATTCAAGTAGTCTTAGTCGTACCTTAGATAAAATTAAACCCGATGAAATTTATAATTTAGCGGCATAAAGTCATGTCCAGGTCTCTTTTGAAATTCCAAGCTACACAGCTCAAGTAGATGCGATTGGAACATTGTCATTTTTAGAGGCGATTAGAAAAGGTAATCTTCAAACAAAATTTTATCAAGCTTCAACAAGTGAATTATATGGAAAGGTTCGAGAGATTCCGCAGACTGAGAAAACACCTTTTTATCCCAGATCACCTTACGCAGTGGCAAAGTTATATGCATATTGGATAATTATAAATTATAGAGAGGCCTATGATTTATTTGCCTGTAACGGAATTTTATTTAACCATGAATCACCAAGACGAGGAGAAACATTTGTAACAAGAAAAATTACTCGCGCGGCGACAAAAATAAAAAAAGGGTTACAAAGTAATTTATTGGTCGGAAATCTTGATTCTAAACGGGACTGGGGTTATGCCCCAGAGTATTGTGAAGGTATGTGGCTAATGCTTCAAAAAGATAAACCAGATGACTTTATTTTAGCAACAGGAAAGCAACTCTCTGTTCGAAAGTTCATAGAGTTATCGTTCAAAGAAGTAGGTATATCAATTGACTGGGATGGTTCGGAAGAAAATGAATTTGGCCTTGACAATAATACAGGAAAAACCATTGTTCTAATTAACCCGAGGTACTCCAGGGTCAAGTGAATTTAGTACTCCGTTTGGTGAATCTTCGAAAGCCAAAGAAAAATAGGCTGGTGAGCAAAAACATCTTTTGAAGTTTTAGTTAAAAAAATAAAATTAGTATTTTGTGAACTTTATGCTAAATAAATTCTTGCAGTATGAAAAGTCTAAAAGCGATATCTCATTACAAGCTTGCCTATAAAAAAATTTACAGTGATACAAATGAAGAATTATCATATGAATGAGATGATTCTTCTATTATTAAAAAAGGATAATTATGAAAATATATAGACATAAAGACCAAATCATTTCAATTGTTTATAGAGATGAAGATTGGGTCGAAGGACTTAATTTTATTACACCAGATGAGTTATTTGTTCAAGTTGGTTCTTGGTGGTATCAGAAAGGGAAAGTATTAGATTCTCATGTTCACAAAGACTTTGATAGAGTTGCATCGCGAACGCAAGAGATGACATATGTTAAAAAAGGTTCCATGAAAGTGTTTCTTTATGATGAAGAGCATGAATATTTAGAAAGTTTTAATATGAAAGAAGGTGATACTGCAGTTTTTTGCTATGGTGGTCATGGGTATGAAATATTAGAAGACGACACCAAAGTAATTGAGGCCAAAAATGGTCCATTTATAGATGTAGAGACAGACAAGACCAAATTTTAATTATCAATAATGCACAAATTATTTTTGACATAAAAGGCACCATCTATCAAGATTTCTTTTTTTTGATTTAAACATTTTATTTCTAAAACAAAAATAGAATCTTTTATAATAAAATTTTTAATTTTAACAGATAAATTTAATGGTTCATTTTGATAAATCGGCTTTTTATAGTTAACAATCTGCCTCAGAAAAATACTTCCATGTCCAGGAATTTTATTCCCAATTAAAGTTGAAAAATAACTGCTAACTAGCATTCCAGGAACTATTTTTTCTTTAAAAAGTTTATTTTTAATACAATAGCTATCATCAAAGTGAATAGGGTTGTAGTCTTTATAAATACTAGTGAAATTACTTATATCTGATTTTCTGATTGATAGACTCATAAACTTTTCTTGTCCAATTTTAAATTTCTTTTTAAAAACATACCTCCAGTTGTTTCTTTATGACTCAAAAATTACTTAATTTCTAAATTAAAATTAATAAACTAATAATATATTATGCTAAATCAAATTGCCCACATAGCAATTGTAGTAAGTTCATTTAATAAAATTGATAAATGGAGAACTTTATTTGGAGTTGATTTAATTGAAGAAGAGTATACTTCAAATGAACAATTAGTTGATGTTATAATTTTAAAAACAGGTAATATTGTTTTAGAATTTCTAAAGCCAACATCTCCAAAGAGTCCTGTTTATAATTTTTTACAGAAAAATAAAATGGGTGGAATTCATCACATATGTTTTGAAATTGAAGATTTAGAAAGTTCTTTAAAAACTATCAAAGATAAAAATATAAGAAAAATCACAAAAGGGCAAAGTCAGACTGGGATAGAAAAAAGTAAGATTTGTTTTTTAAACCCCTTAGATTTAAATGGTGTTTTAGTTGAATTAAAGGAAAAATAAGGAAGAGTAATGATTTTAAGTAGATTATATGAAATAATAGAAGAGTCCATAACTATAGATAAAGTTGATATAAATGAAGAAACATCAACAGAAAATACAGAAGGATGGGATTCTCTAGGACATATCACATTGTTAAGTGCTTTAGATGAGGAGACAGAAGGAAAATCTGCAGATATTCCAGACCTTGCTCAAGTTTCTACGGTTGGTGATTTAATAAAATGTCTTCAAAAGAATAACCTCCTAGAAGTTTAAATCCATTAATTTTGTTTTTTAATATATTAGAAATAAATGCTGCGCTAGGTGAAAATAAAATTGAGCCAGGGAGTCTATTCGATGATGATGATGGTAGGCTCGTAAATAAAACAGGTATTCCATTTGTCCACAGAACAAGAAAAACTGCTTTTGATCTTTCTATCGAGGCTATTCTTGGCTTGTCGTCATTGAAAAATAATTCTCAAAAGATTGGTTGTGTTATTTATGTAACCCAATCACCTACCAATTTTTTACCGAATCATGCTTCTTTTATTCAAAGTCGTTTTAATCTCCCCAATAAGAGTCTTTGTTTTGATATTAATCAAGGCTGCAGTGGCTTCGTACAAGCATTATTAATAATGATACCAATTTTATACAGTTTAGAATCTAAGGTAGGACTTATCATTTGCTCCGATACTTACTCTCATCACTTATCTGAAAATGATAGATCCACGCAGTCTCTTTTTAGTGATGGAGCAACAGCAACTTTAATCTCAACAGAGAAAAAATGGGAATTAATAAATAGTTCTCATTATACTGATGGAGGTGGAGGTAAATATTTATTGAAATCAATAGTTGAAAAAGAAAAACTTTTTATGGATGGAGCTAAAATTTTTCTATGGACTAGATCTGTCCTTGGGCGAGAAATAATTAAAATGCTAGAAGCGAGTAATCTTTCTACTATCGATATTGACAATTTTTTTGTTCACCAAGCTAGTAAATTAGTCCTTGATAACATTGCAAAAGGTTTAAAAATAAGTACTAATAAAATTCCAAAAACATTGCAAATAACAGGTAATTTAGTTTCATCATCTATTCCTTTTTTAATTCACCAAAATATGGAAGTTTTCAAATTAAGTAAAAAGCTAATCCTCAGTGGTTTTGGTGTTGGGCTGTCTCTTTCATCTTGCATAATTAAGAATGTTGATAGATAAAAATACGTGCTTTGTAATATATGGGGGAGGATCTGATTTAATTAGGCCTATTTATTCTAGGTATCAAAACTCTAGTTTTATTCCAATAATTAAAAATACTAACGTTTCATTTAAAAATGGTAATCTTGTATCCACAAAATCAGAAAATTGGTTAGAAGAATTAAAAAATCTAATTGAGCTTAATTATTTTTCTGAAAATCTAGTTTATATAAATGCTGCAACATTTCAGTTAGAAAAATTATTTACAGCTCATTCCGAAGAAGAAATAGAAGCTATAGTTAAAACTGGAATTTCAAACCAATTATTAATTTCAAAGATTATGCTTGGGCAAATGATTAAGAAAAAAGTAGGAAGATTTATAAACTTATCATCATTCCGATCAAAATTACCAATAAATGGAACTTCTCTATATTCAAGTATAAAGTCTTTTAATAATATCTTCTTTAAATCAATTGGTTTAGAATATGGGCGGTTCGATATTACATCAAATTCTATTTCTATCGGTTTTGCAGATACAAAGTTATTAAAAAACTTACCTAAAGAATCTATCCAAAAATATAAAAAATCTATAGTGAAGAATAGATTCCTTGATGAAGATGAATTTTTTAATTGTGTAGAGTATATAATACAATCTAATTATTTAAATGGTGCAATTATTAATCTTGATGGAGGCCTAAAAGTTCTATGAAATTAAAAGATCTACGAACTCATTTTACTCCAGAACAAGATTTTTATGAATTACCAAATTCAATGCCTGCAATATATTCAAAAAAAGGGGAAAAAGGTAAGCTCGAATTAGAAGTTGGTTCTGTTCCTATACCTGAAATCAGTTATGATGAAGCGCTTATCGCCGTGATGTCAGCTGGAATAAACTATAATACTATTTGGACAGCAAGGGGTGAACCTGTCTCTACTTTTGATTTTTTAAAAAGACATGCCTTAACTAATAACACAAAGCAATCTCATAATTTAGATTATCATATACCTGGAAGTGATGCTTCAGGTTTTATTGTTAAACTTGGAACTGAAGACACTAACTGGAAAATTGGTAAGGAAGTTGTAATTAATTGTAATTGGCATCGAAATGATGATCCTCAGGTTTTTGAAGACTCATTACTTTCATCAGAGCAAAAAATTTGGGGATATGAAACTAATTTTGGAAGTTTAGCTGCATTTTCTATAGTAAAAATTCATCAATTAATGCCAAAGCCTTCAATACTCAATTGGTATGAAGCAAGCTCTTATAGTCTAGTTTTCAGTACTGCTTATCGCATGTTAATATCAAATAATGGAGCGAATATCAGACCTGGCGATAAAGTTCTAATTTGGGGCGGATCTGGAGGACTTGGGTTATCTGCAATTCAAATATGTAATTTAGTAGGAGCTATGCCAATACCGGTTGTTTCGTCTGATGAAAAGGGTAAAGCATTAAAAAAACTAGGTGTAGATAAATTTATTAATCGTAAAAAAGAGAAATTAAACTTCTGGTCAGGTAATAATCATGATATGCTAGGTTGGAGAAAATTCAAAAACTTAATAATAAAAAGATTTGGTGTTTTACCGAATGTCGTTTTTGAACACCCTGGAAAGGAAACAATGGCAGCATCAATCTATGTATTATCTAAAGGAGGGAAGGTTGTAACTTGTGCTGCAACATCAGGATATGACATCTCTTATGATAATAGATATCTATGGATGGAATCAAAATCAATTATTGGTTGTCATTTTGCAAATCCAAAAGAATCTATAAATGCAAGTCTACTGTTATCAAATGGTAATATAAAACCATTTATTTCTTCTATTTATGATTTTAATAATATTAATGATGCACTTGGAAAATTCGTTGAGAATTCTGGTTTTGGTAAAATTGTCATAAGGATACTAGCACCAGATTCAAAAAAATTCAATTTTAAATCAAATATATTTAACATTAATGAGTAATTTTTTTTCGAAAAAAGAGCTTCTTGGATTGGGGTTCTCCAAAGTTGGTGAAGGCAACTTAATTTCTAAAAAATCAAATTTTTATGATATAAGAGGGGAAATTGGATCTGGAAATAGAATTGATGATTTTTGTATTATAAAAGGAAGTATTTTTATTGGAAATAAAGTTCATATTTGTAGTCATACTAGTTTAAGTGGTGTTGGAGGTAATATTGTGATTGGAGATTTGAGTGGTATTGGGGTAAATAATATTTTTTATACTGCATCTGATGATATGTTTCAGTCTTCTCTTTGTGGTCCATTAGTTGATAAAAAACTAACTTCTCTGAAAACTGGTGATATAAATATAGGAACAGGTGTTGCTCTTGGAGGAAGAGTAACAATCATGCCAAATGTAAAGATCGGTAACTTTTCTGCAGTAGGACTCCAATCAATAATTACAAAAGATTTGGAGCCATATTACGTTTATATGATTGTCAGAGGAAAGTTGAAAAAAATCATTAAAAGAGATAAAGGGCAATTAGATAGGTTTTATAAACTAGAACAATAAATTTCTTATCTTGTCTCTACTTCAGGGAACCAATTGTATTTTAATTTATCGCCATGCTCACCTCTATATCCAATTTGGGTAAATGGTGGTGCAGGGTTTTTAATTCGAGCATCAAATAGAGTGTCATCTCCAAAATAGCGTATACTCATTGCTTTTCTATCATAGTCAAACAATACTTCTGGAGCCGTGTGAAGGGTGTAATAACTAAAAGCTAAGATATCTCCTTTTCGAACTTCCCAAGATATAGTTTCATATTTTTCTAAAATTTCTTTTTCATCTAATTTTTTAAAAATGTCCGAATGTTCAAGGTCGCTGTTCGTTTTAAAATCTCGAGGCATAATTAAAGATCTGTCTTTATGAGATCCCTTAGCAAAAACTAAGCTCTCATCTTTTGATACATCATGAGTTGGGACCCAGAGGGAAACCGTCTTTTCACCATCAACCATGAAATAAGTCTTGTCTGCGTGCCATGGGGTTTTTTCTCTTGAACCAGCTTTTTTAATTATTACATGATCATGGAAAAGTCTAACTTCTTTTGAATTCATTAATCTTTTAGCTGTGAGTGCAAGATTTTTGTTAAAGCATATTTTTTTAATTTCTTGAATTCTTCTCCAATTATTAAAGTCATTAAAGAATAAGAATTCATCATTATCATTTTTTTCAAAAGCTCGAAACATTGAACTTGGATTTGAAATATTTTTATCAATTGCAATTTCAATCTCATCGAGGTTTTCGTTTTTTAGAACACCTCTAATGCAAGTTGCTCCAAAATCACGAAATTCATTTAAGTTTTGTTTGGTAATCATTTTTTTATTTAAAATGTCTTAATTTGAGCGTTGTAATATTAACTTTTATATTTGATAAATCATTTATTTAATAAAATTACAAAAAAAACAAGAACTATTAAATGGAATATATAAACTAAATGAAACTTTCCTTAGGAACTGAAGAGACTAATGCTCTAAGTGAATGTATGTCTAGTGGTGTATGGGAACGATAGCGAATGTTAATTGTTCCTCTTTTTTTGCACCAAAAGTTATTTTAAAAAAGCAAGGAGGAGTATTAATCATAAATGATAAAGAAATTTCAAAAAAACGTGAATTAAAAGACAATTAAATTGGTTTTAGAGTAATGTATCAGCCTATGAATAAGCTAATTGTATATCAAACTGGAGGTAGCTGCTTTATAGCAGATGATCAGATTAACTACATTACATTTAAGGTTTGTTTGTTTTATAAAAAATAGTTCTATGAAAAAAAAGATACTCCATTTAATCAATGATTATAACCAGAGTGTTTACACCAAACTTTTAAAAAACTTAGATAATGATTATGAAAATGAGGTTTTTATTTTTAATAAAAACCATTCAAAATTTGAAGTAAAATTTCCAAATAAAACATATCATTATTTTGTTAACATATTATTCTACACTTTATTAAGAATTTTTATTCCTTATAAAAATTTAATTGTTTCTAAAAAATTAAAAAAAGTAATTAAAGATAGTAAATATCATTTAATTCATGCTCATACTTTATTCTCATCTGGAGGTTCTGCAAGAAAATTAAAAAAACAAGTTAAATACGTGGTAACAGTAAGAAGTTCAGATATTAATTATATTTGGAAGTTTTTTCCTTGGTTAAGGAGTTATGGTAGGAAAATTTTAACTGATTCAGAGAAAGTTATTTGTTTATCTCCATGGCAAAAAAATAAGATTTTGGGCTTTTTCCCTGACTCACAAAAAAAGAAAATAGAAAAAAAAATAGTAGTAATCCCTAGCGGTATAGATGATTTTTGGTTTCAAGATCAATTAGAATACCAAGAAAGTGCTAAAAAAAATACATTATTGTTTGTTGGAGAATTGGCTCCTAATAAAAACGTCCACATGTTAATACATGTACAAAGTGTACTACAAAAAAGAAATATTAATTATGATTTAAAAATTATTGGTGGATCAAATGAAAAATATATAAATATACTATATGTTTATCTTCTAAAGTTGTATGTAAAGATAAAAAAAATAAATGTCTTCTTTATCGGAGAAGTTCCAGATAAAGCTATTCTGAAATGTTTTTATCAATCTGCAAAAATATTTATAATGTTATCAAAAAAAGAAACTTTTGGCTTGACATACATTGAATCGATAAGTCAAGGGACACCTATAATATACGTTGAGAATCAAGGAATTGATGGACTCATTAAAGATGGTGAAGTTGGTTTGAGAGTCCCTCATAACAATACGGAAAAAATTATTCAAAGTATTATAAAAATTAATGAAAACTATAATGATCTTCATAAAGCTTGCCTTGTAGAAAAAGATAATTATTCTTGGTACAAAATTATTATCTCATACTACAATTTATATTCTAAAATTTTAAAATAATTATTAAAATTTATAAAAGGAAAGTTTTAATATTTATATATTATTTATAACTTAATAAAATGCAGTCGTTGGAAAAATTATATTCCTGTATAAAGCTTAGTATAGTATGCAAAAAAAAGTATAGCAGTTTCTGTTGTTAGTAGTGATAGTTATTCAAATTAATGTGCGCCATATTTATAACACTCAAGGGAAAAAGACCTAAGTGAAAAAAATATTGGTAACAGGCAGAACTGGATTTTTTGCCTCAAGCTTATTTCTATATTTTAAAGAATTTGAAAATATAGAAATCCTTTTTTTTAGTAGAAAAAAGGTTGATAAAAATACATTTGTAATAAAAAATAACAATTTTATTGATTACAAAAAGAATCAACGCTTCAAGGATATTGATGCAATTGTTAATATTGCAGGTTATATACCTGAACCTGAGGATAAATTTGATTTTGATAATTGCATAGAAATTAATTTGGGATATCTGGAAAAGCTACTTCAATTCGCACAAGAAATAAGGGTGAAAAAAATTATTCAAGTATCTAGTTTTTCAGTATATGGTAAAAATCCTAGCGGGATCATAAATGAAAAAACTCTGCCATTACCTGATACTATTTACTCACAAAGTAAATTATTAGCTGATTACTTTTTAAATCTATACAAGTCAAAATTTGATTCTGGAATAACTATATTAAGACCAGCGTTTACATACGGTCCTTTAATGAATGAAGAAAGAATGATACCTCAATTTATTAAAAATTTAAGAAAAAATAGGTCTCTTGAAATTTACCATACTAAAAGAAAATTTGCTCTTACTTGCATCAATGATTTTTTAAAAGTTATTTTTGAAGAAATTAAAATTAAAAGAAAATATTATATCATCAATACAGTAAATGAAATAATTGAGAAAAGGAGAATGGTTTCAATAATTCATAATCATATTAATTCTAACTGTCATTTGAAATATCTTGATGAGCAAATCTTAGAAAAACCATTATCAATAGATCAAGTAAAATATGAAAGTCTAATTGGACGTGGTAAAACAAGCAAGTTTGAAGAAAACATAAAATATCTAGTAGGCGGATAATGAAAGATTTTAAAAATATGACACGCACTGTGCTAGTTACTGGCGCTGCTGGTAGCCTGGGAAGTGCGTTCTGTGAAAAATTTGCAAGGAAAAATTACAGAGTTGGACTAATAGATGTGAATGAGGTAAAAACTGAACAATTATTAAATAAATTAGCGAACCAAGAGTTGGGACATTTTTCAATTTCAGGATTTAATATTTCTTGTACAAAAGGGATTAATAAACTTTTTACATCAATACCATCTGATTCTAAGTTGAAAATATTGATTAATAATGCAGCAGGAAATGCTAAGTTTTATTCAGAAAAAGATAGCATAGAAGAAAGATGGGACAAGACAATAAATAACGACTTAAAACACATATATCTCTTAACCGAAAGGGCAGTTGTTGAAATGAGAGAGCATGGTGGAAGCATTGTCAATATTAGTTCAATAGCGGGTAATGTATTGGGCAGTAAATCTGTACCTTATGCTGCTGCGAAAAGTGCAATTATTGGTTTAACTAAATCATTTGCAAGGATTTATGGTAGCTATAATATTAGAGTGAATGCAATATTACCTGGTGTAATTGAGTCCGAAAGAACAATAGAATCGGATAAAACTGGATATTTTTCTGAAATAAAAAATCAAACTCCTATGAAGAGATGGGGTTATCCAAGTGAAATTGCTGAGGCAGTATATTTTATTAGTGGTGATAAGTGTAATTTTATGAATGGATCATCCTTAATAATAGATGGCGGTTCAACCTTAACTCTCGGTCAGAGGATAGATGAGCCAATACCATTTAAATGGGAAAAATTTTCTTAATGAAATTAAATGTTGCTGTTTTAGTTATTAGCTTTGATGGTTTTAGTGATTTGTGGGATCCGTATTTTAAATCAATAGAAAAATTTTGGATAGATTGTCCATTTGAAACCTTTTTACAAACAAACGAGAAGACCTTTAAACATAAAATGTTAAAAGGTACAATCCCTGTTGGTGAAGATGTGTCGTGGTCTTCGAATCTCTTGAAATCGGTAAGAAAATTGAGGACTTACGATTATTTGTTAGTTATGATGGAGGATGGGCTTTTGAGAAAGTCTGTTGACACTAAAACTATGCTTGCAACTATTGAAAGTTTTATTAAGTTGAAGGGAAAATTCCTTACTTTAATTACAGAAGGGCAACTTAAGCCTCATAACACTATTAATGAATATTTTGGTGAAATTGCAGTAGGTACTCCATACCGTGTTACTGCGACCTATTCTGTTTGGGAAAGAAAATTTTTAGAAAAATTTATCGTAGAAGACGAAAATCCCTTTCAGTTTGAGAAAATTGGGTCTAGAAGATCAGATAAATATGCTGATGGATTCTATTCTGTGCATGAAAGACAATTTGATTTAATTCATGCAGTATGGAAGGGGAGATGGCATCCACGGTCATTTAAGGAATCAAAGGATTTGGGATATATTAATTTTACTGAAAGAAAGTTTTTATCTTTCTTTGATGTAGTCAGAATTATTATTTACTCAAAAGTAAGGGCTTTTATATTTTTTATTACTCCTAAATCATTAAAAAAATTTCTAATAAGAAACAAAGAATATGCATGATTGATCTAGTTAACCTTTTGTTCATTAATTGTGTGATCGTTATCATTAGAAATATTGAATTTTAGTTCATATATTTTAATATGATAAAAAAAGAAATGAGATTTATTCCTCAAATGGAACCTTGGTTTGGAAATGAAGAAGCGGCTGCTCTTAATGAGTATATGCTTGGAGATGGTTGGGTCACTGAGTTTAAGAAAACAGAGGAATTTGAAAATAGAATTGCTGATTTTGTTGGAGTTAAACATTGTGTTGCTGTAAATAATGGTACAGTAAGTTTAACCCTTGCTGCAATTGCATCAGGTATAGGTTCCGGTGACGACGTAATTATTCCAAATTATACAATGGTCGCATCACCCAATTCTGTAAAAATGATTGGTGCAAATCCTATTTTTGTAGATATTGAATTAGATTCATTATGTCTTGATATTGAACTTACTAGAGATGCGATTACTCCTAAAACTAAAGCTATAATTCTAGTTTCTGCTAATGGTAGATATCCAAAACATGGCATTGAGAAGTTCTCAGAATTATGTAAAGAAAAAGGTCTGGTTTTAATTGAGGATTCCGCACAATCTTTAGGATCCTTCTATCCTGATGGAAGTCATATCGGTTCAGCGGGATTGATTGGAAGTTTCTCATTCTCCTCGCCAAAGATAATTTCAACTGGCCAGGGTGGCGCATTGGTAACTAATGATGATGATATTGCTTACAAGCTGCGAAGATTAAAAGATTTTGGTAGGTCTCGAGGTGGCATAGATTTTCATGATTCCATAGGTTACAATTTTAAATTTACGGATATTCAAGCAGTAATTGGCATTGAGCAGATGAAAAAGCTTCAGTGGAGAATTGAAAGGAAAAAAGAAATTTTTAGACTTTACGAGAGTAATTTAAATAGTTTAAAAGAGGTTGCATTTTTCCAGACTGATTTACAAAAAACATCTCCTTGGTTTATTGATAGTTTAGTAGAAAATCGAACTGATCTAATAAAACACCTAAAAAGTAAAAATATTGGTACTCGTTTAATGTATCCACCATTGAACAAACAAAAAGCTTATAACTTACCTGGACATTTTCCATGTTCAGATAAAATAGGTGAAAGTGGTTTATGGCTACCATCAGCTAGTCAGCTAGAAAATGAAGAAGTTAATATAATATGTCGACATATTGTCGATTTTTATCAATAGAAAAACCTCTTTCATAGTTTTTAAATTGTAAAAATATCCAATAATAATTTTTCATAATAAAAAGAAGGTTGATATGAAAATAGGAATTGTAGGTTTAGGTATTGTAGGAGGTACCGTGAAGATCGGTATGGAAGAACTTGGTCATGATGTAAGTGGGCACGATATTAAACTTCAGACCCGTATAGATGATGTCTTGGATTCGGATATATGTTATGTTTGCGTTCCAACTCCTTCCAATAGTGATGGTACATGCAACACTGAAATTGCTGCTGATGTTGTTTCTGAATTAGATAAAAATAATTTTAAAGGAGTGATAGCAATAAAATCTACTATAATACCAGGAACAATAGATAGGTTCTCAAAGATGTATCCAAAAAGAATTTTTGCGTTTGTTCCAGAGTTTTTAAGAGAAAGGTGTGCCCTTTCAGATTTTACATCTAATCATGATGTTTGTATTATTGGAGTAAATGATAACGATTCATTTAGTTTAATAAAAGAATCTCATGGGCATTATCCCAAAAATTTTGTTCATCTTAGTCCAAAAGAAGCAGAGTTTTCTAAATATTTTAATAATATTTATAATGCTACTCTAATTACATTTGCAAATAGCTTTTATGAAATTTGCAAAGCTAGTGGAGTTGAGTACCAAAATGTTAAAAACGCAATTGTTGAAAGAGATCACATAAATAATATATATTTAGATTGTAATAAAAATTTTAGAGGATTTGGTGGTGTTTGCTTGCCAAAAGATACTAAAGGCTTTGATGCTCTCAGTAAAGAATTAGGTCTGAAAGTTGATTTTTTTAAAAATATTTTAGATCAAAACGATAAATTTGAGACTACGGTTCCTTCTGGAATGAGGATGGAATAATGAAAATACTAATTACTGGTGGGACTGGTTTTATTGGTTCATATATGGCAAACCACTTATCAGAAAAAGGGCACCGAGTAACAATATGCGATAATAATTCAAGAGGTGTGCTTGATAATTTCGTAAGTCATTTAAATTTTATAGAATGTGACTTAACGGATAAAAGTCAACTATCCAAACTTGATACAGACTTTGACTGCGTTTATCATTTTGCTGCAATTAATGGAACTATTAACTTTTATGAGATGCCGCATTTAGTATTAAAAGTTAATACATTAATAAATATTAATATTTTAGATTGGTGTGTTGAAAATAATATAAAAATTTTATCCACATCATCATCAGAAGTTTATGCAGCGACCATAGATAAGACTGTTCCAACAAATGAAGATGTCCGGATATCCATTGATGATGTATATAACCCAAGATATTCTTACGCTGGAAGTAAAATTTTTGGTGAATTACTTTTTTTAAACTATCATAAACATTATAACCTCGATGTAAAAATTGTAAGACCTCATAATTTTTATGGTGCTAGAATGGGATTTGAGCATGTGATACCTCAAGTTTTAAAAAGAGTT
>Ga0209603_1001045_pt1 | contig 30049 bp, 26 predicted proteins | sample COGITO_mtgs_1206_FD_184812 | JGI IMG/M metagenome (GOLD analysis project Ga0209603, IMG submission 184812) | Pelagic marine microbial communities from North Sea - COGITO_mtgs_120607 (SPAdes) (version 2) | ecosystem: Environmental > Aquatic > Marine > Epipelagic ... | reverse complement strand
CGGGACCAATACCGCCTCATAGATGTTCCTTGGAGCACCAAACCCGACTTACATCCCACCAGCGCGCAGGTCCAACAGCATCTCAATGACGCGATCGATAAGCTCAATCTTCCGGTCAAGCTAGGCCATGAAGTAACGGAGCTGGAGGAGACAGAGGGTGGCTGGCGGCTGCATTATCGAAACGATGGCAATGCTGGGCAGCAGGATTATGATTTCATTGTTCTTTCTATCGGCCAGTATTCAAGCGGCAAAAGACGTCCGGAGTTTCCCGGCCAGGATACGTTTCAAGGAAAGATTGTCACCGAGCGAGAGATTACCGACCTCAATGTCTTTGCCGGAAAGAAGGTGCTCGTTGCTGGCTTCGGTAAAAGCGCTCTAGACATGGCGACCTTCGCGGTAGAGCAGGCTAGTGAAGTACACCACCTTTTCCGCACACCGCGTTGGATGATCCCCTTTCGTATCTTGGGCGTCCACTACTCACGCCTTTTGTTCTGTCGCATGGGCACCTTTTTAATGCCCAGCTGGGTACAACCCAATGCCACAGAAGCTTTTATTCACCGAAAATTAGGCTTTCTCGTCCGGGCCAACTGGCACTTGGTGCAGAGCATCGTCAGACTCCAGAAGCACCTAATGGGCCTCGGCAAGAGCGCCGTGGTGAAGGCTCGCCTAGCTTCACTCACACCTAAGCACGATATCATTAGCGACTTCCGCTCCGCATCGGCGATGCAACCTCAGATGTATTTGAAGCATGTAGCTGGGGAGCGACTCCACCCACATCAGGGAGAGCTGCGAGTATTTACGGAGCGTGGCGTGATGCTTGAAGACGGTCAAACCATTGACTGCGATGTTGTTGTGCTCAGTCTTGGCTCGGGCTCGCCAACATTTCCGTTTCTACCCGACAAGTACCGTGCGCTGCTAGAAAGTGAGTCCGATGGTGTTCAGCTTTACAGGCATTTGCTGCACCCCAACGTGCCCAAGATCGCCTTTGCAGGCTTTAATCACGGTTTTATGCACGTACCAGCGGTTGAAATCGGCATGCTGTGGTTGTCCGCCGTACTGGCGGGTGACCTGACTCTGCCCAGCGCAGAGGCAATGCGACAGAGCATGGAAAAAATCCAACAATGGAAACGCGACCACGTCAATTTTGAGCCCTCGCGCTCCTGTGCGGTAAACACCCGGTTTCAGCAGTACCTCGACGTTCTCTTAAAGGACCTCGGACTCAACCCCTACCGCAAAACGCCTAATATTTTGGCCGAATTGTTTAGCCAGTACGGCCCAGATGACTACGTGGGCATTTATGAGGAATATCAGGCTGGGCGAACTCACGGTGCCCAGCCGCTGCGTGTACTTGCGTTGGATACCTGAGCAGGTGCAGGCTTGACGCTCATAATGTTCCAGTTGACAACATCATTCTCAAAATTTGAGGAACCGATATGAAAGCGATATTTTATGAACAACACGGCACGGCAGAAGTGCTGCAGGTTGGTGAGCGCCCTACCCCAGAGCCTCAAGATAATGAAGTACTGGTCGAGGTGGTCGCCACATCAGTTAATCCCATTGATAGGCGGTTGCGCAGCGGTGAGCTGCAGGAGTACATCACGCGCACTTTTCCGGTGGTTCCCGGTTGGGATCTGTCCGGCAGGATTGTGAAGGTTGGTGCAAAGGTCACCGACTGGAAGGTCGGCGATGAAGTACTTGGACTGGCATTTACCTGGTCAATACAGCATGGCAGTTACGCTGAGTACTGTCCGATTGACACCGCTTCAATCACTCACAAACCGGCTTCAATCAGCTTTGACCAGGCTGCCGCTCTACCCTTGGTGAGCCTGACCGCCTGGCAGGCGCTCAGCGAATTCGGCCAACTCAAAGCGGGTCAGTCTGTTTTTATTCAGGCCGGAGCCGGCGGTGTCGGTAGCGTGGCAATTCCAATGGCCAAATACCTTGGCGCCAGGGTCTACACGACGACCAGCGCCATGAACCACGATTACGTCAAATCCCTCGGTGCCGATGTAATCATTGACTACAACGCTGAAGACTATGAATCCGCATTGCGGCAGCAGGAGCCCAATGGCGTCGACCTTGTGCTTGAGGCATTACTGGGCAATGGCACTGCTGAAGCGGCCATTCGACTCACAAAAGACGGCGGCCGCGTCGCCTACATGAACAACGAACCCCCTGAGATGGATGACATCGAACTGCGCGATATCAGAGCGGAATTTCTGCATCACAGACCTGATGGTGCAATGCTTAGGGAACTGGTGGATTTGTATGAGTCGGGCAAAATCAGCTTACCCAGGGTTCAGGTTCGTCCGATTGAGGAGGCAATGGACGCACATTTAGAATCGGAAAAAGGTCATACTCAAGGAAAGATAGTACTACGTGTCTCGTAACTTAATGCCTTATTATGGCCAAGCAGTGTCTCTACTGAGAGAGGAGAACTGGCATGAACCGGGATAAGACACAAGCCATTTTAATCATCCTGTCCGGATGTCCAGAAGCAGCCTACCTCACTCAGAGCGACCACTCGCTGCGTTTGAGCAGGGGCTTCTGATGCCTGCCTCCCTGAAATCGGTCCTGAAGCTGTTCCATTCCCAACGGTTGCCGGCTCTGATTCTTCGACTTGAAAAACCCGAAGATACCCATGCTATCCCTTCCCTTACTTTCGTCTGACTGATCAGCCAACTCAGTCTGGTTTGAACTGAATTTCAGTGTTACTCGGGATAGAAATCCGTCCAGCTCATCCCATCCACCTACTATCGAGTATCGACTGGGGCCTTGCCACCCGCCGTCTTCTGCAGCGATGCTTCCAAAAACAGTTTTCGCATCCGACAAAATTTCAAGTTTGGCGGGGCTGACAGAAGATGACATGGAGTACATTGTATTAGGCTCGCCATTTGAGCCGGTTACGAGGTAAGACTGGAACATCAGATCGGCTTCCATTCCCCTAATATTCTGGTCCGTCCACAATCTGCGACGTCCCTCAGTCACCGATTCCCCTTGGTCTACACCCATTTCGATCTCGACTTCGCTAATGACTAGCGGATCGGTCGCTTGTCCAGCTCTCGATATGACTATCCCACTGTTGACTCCGTCATGAAGGAAGACCAAGTCCTGCTGATCCCCACCTTCCTGAATGCTCTGCCACACTCCAGGTGGAAATTGGTCTTCGCCGCCTTCGATTAGGATCGAGGCGAACACACTTATTAGAATCTCTTTGGCAATCACAGCTCCTCCGAATCAGATTAGCGCAGGGTATGAGGCAGACTCCTTCGCACGCTAGGAACGTCTCTCATCGCTAGCACAATAGCGAGGAAAGCAAGCAATGCCCACCCCCGGTGGGGCCGAGTTAAAAAGAAGCCAGCTATCAGGCTAGAAAAGCGATCTGCCCAGCTGCCGCTCAAATCTCGCCAGCATGGGATTGGAGTGAAAACACATCACGCGTCAGCGAACTCTCTATCTGTTACGCGGTAAAAATGCTATTTTCATGAAGTCTACACGTGTCTTGGTGCGGCCTATTGGCCTTGACATGGTAGAGGTCGGCGGTTCGAATCCGCCTGGTCCTACCAAACGTGAAACCCTCGCCATCGGCGGGGGTTTTTCGTTTGAAGGCTAGGCCGGAGGAGACCGACGACAGCGGTTCGACAAAATGCGACTACAGGCGCATTTTGGTCGCCAGAGCGCAGCGGCGGCGCCCCAAAGGGGTGAGAGCGCGCGAAGTAAGCGCGCTCGAGACAATCCGCCTGGTCCTACCAAATGACAAACCCTCGCCATCGGCGGGGGTTTTTCGTTTGAGGGTTTCGCTGGTTTGAAGCGCCGAAGGCGGTCGACAAATCACGACCCAAGGAGTGATTTGCATGGAGTCGCTTGCGACGACACCCGAAGGGTCAAAACGCGAGAGGCAATCGCGTTTTGATTAATCCGCCTGGTCCTACCAAAATTGACGTAGGTCATTGATTTACCGAAAGTCGCACCAGCCACAGTGGACCAAAAACGCCCGATTTAAGGTATTGATCTACAAGCGATGAACGGAGGTCGAAATGACTGTCTTTCGAGAAGTTTCAGAGGCTTGGATTGCCTCTAAAGAGCACTGCGCCGGCTCACTAGGCCGGATTCAATTTTGGGTCGATCAATTCGGTCCCATACCCATTACCGAAATTAGCGAAGATGACGTTGATAAGGCGCTGGAAGCCTTAGTCGCGCGGGGTAAACTCAAACCCGGCATAAACGGCAAACCAGCCAAGCCCACAGGCGAGCCACTGGCGGGTAGCACGATCAACCGTTTTATCTCCACATTGGCTGGCATCTTCAAGTATGCGAGACGAGTGCGCGCCCTGCCGCGCTCTCATACGCCGCCCACACGAGGCATCGAAAAGGCGCCTGAACCCGTCGATCCCGACAAATACTTTCGACCCGAAGAGGTCGATGACCTCGTAAAAGTTGCTCGAGTTGTCGATCAAAAATGGCGAAAAATGATTTCGACCGAACCGTTGGCGTTCACCCCACCAGCGCCGAGGAGTTTGTCACCATGCGTGAGTCGGTAAAAAATTAATACCGACCGTGTAGTTGTGCCCACTCTCACCCACGACCACTGCGCTAACGCTGAAAAAATTTGGAATCATCATGAATTAACAAAGCCATCCGCGGCCCTGCTCACCCTCAACGTGTAAATTGACATAGCTCTCGTGGCGAGCATTTCGAGGGAGCTGAGTGTGATCGAGTCCGTTCTGCGCGAGGCTCCCTCAATTTTTACACCGCCTTTTCTTGCTAGTGCAAATTTTCGCTACGAACCAAACCAACGGTATGGCTGGCGAATATCTCCGCAATTGGCCGCCAGAACTTAATGTGACAGGAATTCCCTGATGATTAAATTATGATCCGAGCTGAAGAATCTTCGTTTCAGCAGTGGCTCCGAGTCGCCAGCAGCAGGCCCGTCATTCGCCAAAGCACAAAAGTGTCGATGATCGTCGGTACAATCCTGATCGGGATCAATCAAGGCAATCTCATACTCGTTGGATCTCTCTCGCCGGACCTCTTCTGGAAGGTGCCGCTTACTTATTGCGTACCATTCGCTGTATCCACCTATGCCGCAGTAAACGCGATCATTACCAGAGGACTTGACTAGGCCTGAGAGGTGGAAGAAACCTGAAAAAACAACGGCGAGTAGGTTCAATCGTACGAATTCGTCGTGTGAAGGCTAATCGCGCGCGCAATAAAGGCCTAAAACGAAATGGCTTATTCGTCAGGAGCGCTAACAACCATGGCTGCAGCACTTTCTCGCAATTGTTTGGCACTGCTGAGGTAGTAGTTTCTGGCCGTCGTGGTGATTACCACTTCCGCCAGTTTTGTCATAGCGTCCGCTTTGCGCAGCTTTGCATCTGTCGATCTAGGCTCAAGAGCGAGGATATAGTCGGAGAGTTTCAGCACCCACTGGTAGTCACCCTCCTCCATGGCCGCTTCCGACTGAGCACGCAGTTGTGATATTCCACCTGCCATTTTAGCGAGGCGGGTTGCTTCTTCCTTGTCAGTTAACGGGAAGAGATTAGTCGCATTGCCATCAAACCACCCCAGATACCCAGCAAAAATTGATCTGACGGCCCATTCTGGGTTGCCGTAATGCGGTCGGAGATAGTCCAGCGTCAGGTACTTTTCAGGCAACTGGACGTATTCAATGAGCTGGTTCGGCGTCAATCCTTCGTTGATTCCCTCAACCGTCTTATCGAACACAAACTGAATCGCATCGCGGTAGTTGGTGAGCATTTCGGCCGCTACTTCTGACCCCACAATCGGTCGCGTGTGACCAGGTACTAAGACTTCAGGCTGCTCATTGAACATAGCGTCAACTGTCATCGCCCATGTTCTGACATCGCGATACGCTGAACCCCGAATCGGAGAGAGGTTGGGCCATGACTTGTAGAAATTGTCCCCCGCGAAGAGCACCGCCTCTTTGGGGAACCAAATGTACAGCGCATCGCTGGTCTCCCCATCAGCCACCACCAGGTCGAGATCTACCCCGGCGAAAGACACGCGAGTGCGATCGTCGGTCGTAAAGTGCGTCGGCTTGGCCTCGTGAGCGGATTCAAAAACCGCACCCCCGCGTTTTGGCCAATAAGCCTTGGCAATTCCATTATTGATGCGCTGCTCAGGTTTCAGCATAAAGCCCGCCTGCATCGCCCCCCGCTTTCGCTGTCGGTTTATCCCCGCCTCGCGCAAGGTATTGGATTCATCCTGAAGCCCCTCCCGAGCCCAGACTTGCACATCTCCAGAATCGACAAACGCGGCGAGACCACCCAAGTGGTCAGGATGGCCATGAGTGATTACGACGCCGACAACTGGCTTCTCGCTGATCTTCCGAAAGTCCTCCCGGATTTCGGCGCCACTAACAGTGTCGATGCCAGTGTCTATGATGACCAGACCGTCCTCACCCACGATCATGCTTACCGCTGAGACTGCATAACCCACCGCTACATAGACGCTGTCGGATACTTTGATGATGTCCTTCTCAAACTCTGCATTTCTAAGTTTGAGTTCCCGCGTGGCCTCAGTATCGGCAAAAGCAAAGCCGCCACTGAGAATTAACGCCACTGTCATCAAGCTACGCAGATACAAGGACACGCTACACCTTCACCAATTCACTGTTTAAACAACGGGGAACAACCATCGAAACCCACCAATATCTTTATCTAGAAATTGAAGCGACCCTGAATCGCGACTTGCCGGCCGGGAGCCATGAACACCAATGTCGGTATTGCCGGCGTTACTCCTTGCTCCGGCAATAGATTCATCATACGGCCGTGATTCGCACCAGTGCCCACGTTCTCATCATTGAGGTTTGTGCCGATTAAAGAAACACGCCACTTACCGTCGGCACTCGCCAGGAACAAACTGGCGTTGAACTTACCATAGGCCTCCTGCACATCAGCGGTAGGGTGATTTGTGGTCCCTATAAACTGATCATCCCGCCAGTTATAGGCAGCCCGCCAGCCCCACTCCATGTTCGCCGCAAAGGAGTATGCGCCATCAACCGAAAAGATGTACTGCCACTCTGGGGCGTATGACACGCTTTGGCCGGTAAGGCTCTGCTGTCTGCCAACACAGCCCATTTCTGGAGTCTGTCCTGGGTAGCAGTTAGCGCCCTCGTAAGAATCATACGTAGCATCGGTGTAGGCAAATGCAGCCGAGATTCGGTGCGAAGCGTCTGGCAGCCAGATGAAATCGCCCTCAACACCTTCAGACGTAGTTTGACCTGCGTTAACGATATTTTGTGCGGTGATGACTGGATCAAATGCGGCGACTTGCAGGCCCTGCACTTCAGTAGACCAGGCGGACCAATTTACCTGCAGCGTGCTCGCCAACAGGGTGTGCTTGCCGCCCGCCTCAAAGCTCTCGGCAGTTTCTCCGTCAAATTCGATCTCTGCGGCCGTTAGTGCGCCACCACCCACCGGCCACAATTGATAACCGCCGCCCTTGAATCCCTCTGAGTAGCTGACGTACAACATGTGCTCGTCGCTAGGTTGCCAGGTCAGCACAGCATTAGGAGAGAAGTCGTCCTCGCTTCGGGAAAAACTACCGCCATTGGATCCCGACACCAACGGGCCGTAACAGCCCACTGTTCGGCCATTCAAATCTCTTCGGGGCCCACCAAGTGAGGGAAGCGATGTGCAGCCACCACCCCCGGCGAAATCGGTACCGGGCAGAGGTGTTCCACCACCCATTTGGTGCCCAACAAAACCGCTCGAGCCGTCACCAAGGTCCGAAACCCATTTTCTCCCGTTAGCTTCCTTGTCTTCCGTTGTAAAACGGCCGCCAATGCCGAGGGTTAATGTGTCGCCAAGACTAAAATCAATCTGACCGAACACCGAGATCGTCTCCGCATCTTGAGTAGAATCAAAGTTGCGCATCAGACCTCCGTATGTAGGCGAGGAAGCATCGGAGCAATTAACAGGGCCGCCGCAAAACAGTAATGAGTGAGCGGCATCGACTGTATTGTCGTTGTAATAGACCCCTGCAATCAGATCAACGGACTCCGATAGTGAGCCGAGCAACCGAACCTCCTGGCTAAATTGCTCAAACTCATCTTGAATCTGGGCCAATGTGGCATCGATAGTTTGATCGAAATTCGATTCCGAAAGATCGTTGCCTTCATAAGAGGTGAAATTGGTCAACGATGAAAGTGTCCAGCTGTCATTGAGCTGCCAGTTAAATGTCAGCCCGACCATGGAATAGTCGGTCTCCGTGACAAAATCGTCTTCCCGATTTTCACCCGCCCAGAATGCTGCCTCATACTTCACGTTATTGTATGAGCAGTCGTCAATCGGATGAGCCACGTTACAGTTACCACCTGCTTCTCGCGGGCGTGCACCCCTGTCGATCTCGCCATACTGATACAGAAGGGTCGCATCAACACGCTCGGTGATATCCCACTGTACTATGCCTCGTATCGTAAAGTTGTCTCTAGCGCCCGAGACATCAGACCCAGTAAGCCCATGCTCCATATAGCCGTCTTTGTCTTCGAGCCTGGCAGCGATTCTGCTCCTAACATTGTTGCCAAGAGGCAGATCGACTGCGCCTTCTACAGCAAAACCCTCCCCAGCTTCAAAGTCATAAGAAGTGGCCAAATAACCGCCAAATTCATCCCCAGGTTTACGCGTCGTAATGTTGATCGCCCCGGCCGTATTATTTTTCCCGATCAGGGTATTTTGGGGGCCTTTCAAGACTTCAACTCGCTCCAGATCCAGAAACATTGTCTGACCGAATCGACTACGTCCAAAATAATATCCATCTATATTGAAACCAACCGCTTGCTCAAATCCGATATTGTTACCGTTAGTACTGACACCTCGAATGGCGAAACGGTCAGATGAATTAAAGGCCTCACCAAATGATAGATTTGGTATTTCGTCAGCAAGCCCCAAAAGGTCTGACAGATTCGACTCCTGAAGAAAATCGCCTGACACCGCGCTGATCGAAATAGGCACGTCAGACAAACTTTCCTCTTTTTTACGCGCTGTAACGGTCACTTCCTCAAGCACTGCCGTGCCTGTTGCTTGCGCAACACTGACTGAGGGAGTGACCACTAATCCCGACGTTAAAAAAACCGTTCCGATAGCGATTGATGTTCTGGACAACACTGAGTGTTTGCTCGCTTCCATGACTCCGTCTCCTTTTATTCTTATACTATATGCCTTTAGTTTTCGCCGAAAAGTTGTGCCCGCCTGATCCCCTACCGTGGAACATTCCAATCAGTAGAGAACGGATTGAGGTCTCGCTTCTAAAGGTTTAGCCAAGTCTCAGGACGACTCTAATTGTTAGGCATATTGTTGATAATATCCTTCCACGAGCCCTCACTATTCTCGAATCGTGAACTTTCTATTTCAGACAAGAGCGCATAATTTCAACGCTGACATGCTGCTTGGACGACGGTTTACAACCGATTGGGGGAGCCAATGAAGCAGATTGGAAGGGTTTTAAGCGTGCTGGCGGGTCTCAGATACAAGCCCCGGCGCGCCATTATCTTGGGTGCTGAACCACGGGAGTACAAACTTTATAACCGCCTACAGAGCGAGGGCGAATACGACGTGCTGTTCTTCATTGACGAGGAACCATGGAGTCACCGCAGCCAGCTCGGACATGCGCAGCTCCGCTACCCTTCAGAGCTTCCGGCTTTATGTGAGAATCACCAGATCGACGCAATCTTTTACTGCGATGACTCAAGAGTTGAGGCGCTGCCCGAACTGCGGTGCAAAGTAGTTAAAACAGAAGCCTGACGCGGAGAAGAGCGTCAAATTCTTTTTCACAGAGCCTGCGCTACATGGGCGCTCCGTCCATTCGAGGCTATTTGCGGTCGTGCTAGTCACCCGTCGTGCCAACGGCCTCAAGCAGAGCCCCGAGGGACCTTATTCACCTTATCGCCGATAAAGTCCACATATTCTAGGATGCCCTGAGGCTTGGCTCGGGCGAATGCACAAGAGGAAATCCACGACGCGAACACCTTGTGATTAGTACCGATCAGAAAATGCGCAGGCTCACAAAAAAGAGACATCTCTTCTTCTTTCGCTTTTGAGGACACAAACACCCCGAGCTCTCGCGCTTTATCGATCGGCATTTCGTAGCCCACCCGAAGACTTTGGAGATCTAGTTTTTTGTAAAATTCTAACGCGCGCTCCCGGGTGTCAGCACTTACAGCCACCACGGCTACACCGCGATTCGCAAACTCGGGAACCAGTAGGTCCAATTCCTTCAGGTGACGTGCGCACTGGTGACACCACTTACCGCGATAAACGTTCAGTAAGGTAAAGCGCCCTGCTGCCACCACCTCTCGACTGCGCCATACTCCGCCAGCAAGCAGGTTGACCTCGAATTCAGGAATTTCACCTCCGGTACGGCGCCAGGTCTCCATGCGTGTAACCTAAGTCTTCGTCTGCATGGTTACCCACTTCAGCTCCGTGAGTGCGTCGATATCGGCTTCCGTACCCTCTCGCCCAAAGCCGCTGTCACCAACACCCCCGAAAGGCACATGAGCTTCATCAGTCACAGAGGGCCCATTCACATGGACCATGCCCGACTCAATAGCGCGCGCGTAGCGCAGCGCGCTATTAAAGTCATTCGTATAAATCGCGGAACTCAATCCGTAGCGAGAGTTATTGGCCGCGACGAGACCTTCATCCAAATCTTCGACCTGATAGACGCTGACCACAGGACCAAAAGTCTCTTCTGCGTGACATTCCATGTCCTCTGTCACATTGGTTAAAACCGTAGGGTGGCAGCGATTGCCCTCCCAGTCTCCACCGACCACGATATTCGCACCTTTGTCCTGCGCATCCCTGATGTGCCGCTTGATCCGTTCGCGCTGCCGATCGCTGATAATCGGCCCAATAATCGTCGCGGGGTCACGCAGATCACCCACACCCAGCTTGGACACGGCGCCTGTGTACGCTTTGATAAATTCGGGGTATATGCCCTTCTGCACATAGATCCGACTTGAACTGATGCAGGCCTGCCCCTGATGCATAAACATACCGCGCACCGCGCCTTGCACGGCATCTGATAGCGTTGCGTCGTTCAAAATCACCAGAGGATTCTTGCCGCCCAGCTCCAGCGTCACATGCTTGTTATCGCGTGCACACAACTGCTGGATGTGTTTCCCCACTACTGTAGAACCAGTAAAGGTTACTGACCTCACCAGCGGGTGGGTCACCAGGGAGTCGCCGATCGTGTAGCCGTCGCCCGCTACAACATTGACTGCACCGTCAGGGAAACCAGCCTCTGAGAGTAATTCCGCAAACTTAAGTGCGATCACCGGCGTGTGCTCCGAAGGGAGCATTACCACAGTACTACCCGTTGCCAGCGCGTTGGCACAAAGGCGACTCGCTTTGATGAGCGGAACATTGAAGGGCGTAATGACAGCAACCACACCGCGGGGCTCACGCCAGGTCAGGCTAATCCGGCCCGGATAATCACTGGGCAACGTCTTGCCGCTTACCTGTCTTACCATGCCAATGGCAGCACGAATAAAGCTCACCGCTTTGCCCGTTTCAAATTGCGCTTTGGAAATAGTGGAACCCGCTTCGTCTATCAACAAATCGACAAATTCTGCTTTTCGCTCCTCCAGCATTGCGGCCGCATTAGCCAGCCAGCGTTCTCGCTCGTTCACCGACGTATGTCGGTATGTCTGAAAGGCGTCATGAGCAGCCTGGACCGCAAGATCCATCTCTACCGCTGATCCCTCGGCCACCACCGAAAATGGGCTGTCATCGCTGGGATTGAATACGGTAAAAGTCGCACCTCCGGCCGAGGTACAATGCTCACCGTTGATCCAGTGTCCTAGGGCTTGCTGATCGTCTGTCGTCACGCTCTGAGCTCCACTGCTGACTGTTTCAGTAGTTCAGCGCGCCACCATCCACATTGATGCACTGACCAGAAATAAAATCGCTGTCTTCACTGGCAAGAAAGTAGACAGTTCCCAACAGATCGTCCGGCATCATATCGCGCTGGAACGCACGCATATTCTCGTTCGCCGAGCGCGCCATATCATATTGCTTACTCGCCGCCACGCCTTCACTCTCCGTGAGTCCGACCATGATACAGTTCACATAGACGTTACTGGCCGCGAGCTCTCGCGATAGGGCTCGTGTTTGGCCCACCACAGCACCTTTAGAGGCCACGTAATGGCAGAACATAGGCGCCCCTCGCAGGAACGTGCCAGATGAGATGTTAATGATCTTGCCACGGCCGTTCTTCTGCATACTGGGAAGCATCGCCTTGGTGGCCTGAAACGGCCCACGTGCGTTCACCCTCATTACCGCATCCCACTCTTCGTTACTTAGCTCAGTAAACGGTTTAAATTGGATGGATGCAAAGATCGCAGCGTTGTTGATCAAAATTTCGATGGGCCCAAAGTGCCCCTCAACCTCGGCTACCAGGTTTTTCAGTGAGTCGTCGTCAGTGACATCAGCGCTGACACCCATCGCTGAACCGCCCTCTCCGTTGATCTCATCAACTACTGATGAGGTATCGGCAAGATCACATACGACGACAAGTGCGCCCTGTGATGCCAGCCCTTTCGCATAGGCCGCTCCGATTCCCTGAGCAGCGCCGGTCACTACGGCAACTTTGTCCTTCAGTCTATCCATAATTAAATAGTCCTCACCTCTATAGCCCGATGATTGTTTTCACTTCAGGCCAGCTCTGCGTGCCAAATTCTTTAAGGTCATCCGTGAGTTCTTCAGGACACCAGTCGAGAAATACCTCCTTGAAACGAGGCCGAGCCTTGATGGCAGAGAACCAGCGCTCAACCCCTAGCAGGCGTCCGGACCACATGCCCGACATGCTTAGCATATCGAGACGATTCACGTAGGGGGCCAAGCCGATATCGGCAAGCGAAAAGCCATCTCCGGCTAGCCATTTTTGTTGTAACAACACTTCGTTCATCTTCACCAGATAGTCGTAATACAACCCAATGGTGTCGCCTATGCCGGGCGCACTGAAACCCTCGCGAACGATTTCCTGTTTACGCGCCTTCCACTTCGAGGTGACAGACTGATCCGGGGTGCTTTCTAGAAACTCTTCCAGCTTCTCGGGCGGCAAACGAAGAACAATATGGCGATGGCAGCAAACGAAGGTGAGCTCGCCACAGGCAGGATGGAGCTGCTCATCGACAGCCTTGGTCCACATGCGCATCTGTGCGCGACCATAGGCATCAGATGGAATCAGATCTGGCCCGGAGAATTCGTCGTCAATATATTCACATATTACCGTGGACTCATTCAGAATCTTGCCGTCATGAACCAGCGATGGCACCACCGCTTTAGGATTGATGGCCCGATACTCATCAGTGAACTGCTCGCCGGCAAGAATATCGATGTAGTGAGATTGATCGACCCCAACCCCCTTTTCAGCCAGCGCAAACCGCACCTTAGCGGCACACACAGATGATCCGTGATGATAAAGCTCCAGCACTATTTACTCCTCAGCATTTCAGGTGGGAACCAATCGACTACTGACTTCTGGAAACTGGGCCGTGATTCGATACGCTTGACCCATTTGGCAATATTGTCGTACGAGTCAAATGAGTAACCTGCCAGCAGATCGAGCGTAAACTGCAGCGGCAGCCACGCTACGTCCGCCAGAGAAAAGGCGTCCCCAGCAATCCATTCACTCTCTGCCAGACCCCTATCCAGCGTTTGAAAGCAGTCATCGATGATTGCCTCTGCTGCACTCACCTCGTCCGCGGAGAAACCGGTAGTAGTGCTGCGGCGATGGAACTCCAAAAGCTCCCGATTCGTCTGCAGACTGCGGTACTTCTCCTCTTCCTCAAGATTCTGAGCCATATTCTTACCGACCCTTCTGTCATAGATGAAGGTCTTGATAGCTTTGACATGGATCTCGACAGCCTTGCGAAGCCAGAAGTACATCTGTTCCCGCTGCTGAGGATCTGAAGGTTTCAGAGGAGGCTCAGGAAAGGCATCATCGAGATGGTCGATAATGTCATCAGATTCGATGATAACCACGCCATCATTAACCAATGTTGGAACCAGCCCGGCAGGATTGATGCCGAAGTATTCAGGCGTTATGTGTTCCTTCTTGAGAATATTGAGGTGGTGGCTCTCCCACTCGAGGCCTTTCTCCTCAAGCACCATGCGAACACGCATGGAGCAGTTCGAAACACCACTGTGGAAAAGATGGAGGCCCGCGTAACTCAGGACCTCCTCATTGGTTGGCACAATAACAGGCATCAGTTAATCCTTACCGGCATTAAGAAAAAATCAGACGTGACTCAGTCGAATCTAGCTCGGAACTGAATAGCAATCTCTCTGGGAGGGTTCATGGCCGCTAGGATGTTAGGACCCGAGGGAATGCACCATGCGCAATAATCCTCGTTGCTAAGATTCTTTCCTATGAGGGAGACGGTCCAGTTCTCGGAAGGAGAAACCAAGCGCAGCACGGCGTTATAGAGCGTGAACGACTCGGTTAGTACGTTATCTTGGTAAGAGATGTCCGTGTAAAAGTCGTCGGAGTAAGAAATATCGAGTCGCCCCCCGACACCCCACCCCGCAAAGACATCATCAACCTGAAAATCCGCGAACAGCGCAGCTTTCACCTCAGGTGCGAAAATGAGTGGCAAACCCGCTAGGTTACAGGTCCCAGTCTCAGCGTCTGGAACCACTGGAGTACCTGGATAACACTCTGCACCGGGGAAAGAGTCGTACTCGGCGTCGGTGTAGGCAAAGTTCGCCCCCAGAGTCCATACGCTGTTGAGGGCCCATGTCGAGTCAAATTCGATACCCTGACTGGTGGAATCCGCGGCATTTGAAACCGAAAATGCGGGTATCTCACCCGGTATCTGCGTGGAAAGCTGCAGCCCCTCAATATCTATTCGGTAAAGTGCTACGTTCAGCGCCAGAGCCCCATCAAGTAGCGAGGCCTTCGCCCCGACTTCAAAAGAGTCCACGTTTTCATCGTCATACTCAAAATTTGCTTCAGGCCCCTCGATTCGATCACTGAAGCCACCGGTCTTATGCCCTTGTGAGTAGTTCGCATAGAGCATCGCGCTATCACTGACGTCCCACTGCAGCGTCACAGCACCTGTAAACTTGCTCTCGCTGCGACTATCCGAGGCAACCAAGGGAGGGCCCCCAGGGCCTCCTGGAATATCTAGGCGGTTGTTGGTCTGGTACTCGGCAAAGTAGCGCTCGAACGCAAAATCCTTTTCTTCGCGGGCGTAGCGACCGCCGAGGATAAGCGAGATGTCGTTAGAAACCTGCCAACGAACCTGGCCAAAGCCCGCAACGGTTTGGGTATCCTGATTCCACGGCTCGTACCGATCCATGTATAAACCACCGGGATCAAGAAACACCGTGGACAGATTAAGGCTCGAATTCTGGAACCGCTTCAGCTCCGAATCTTCAAAATACGCGCCAAAGATGTAGTCCATGGTATCGGTGGGTGTCGAGGCAAATCGAAATTCCTGAGTGAATCCCTCGTAGTCTTCGTTTCTTCGAGCCCGAAAGCCACTAGCTAGACCCATATCAAGGCCCAAGAAATTGTGCTGGTAATCATAGGTCTGAAACGCCGTGACGGAAGTCAAAGTGCCCGCTTCAAAGTCATGCTCTACCCGCAGCGTTATGTTCTGGCTCTCCTGATCTCGACTTGGACAAAATGATCCCGTATTAAACGCGGTGTCTGCCGCGCCATCTCCTGTCGTATCGCGATTAGCGACCACATCAGTACAATCAACGTCGTAGATCCAATCTAATTCCGGAGTGAAATCGGGCGAATGTGTTTGATAAACAAACAATGGCGGGCCGCCAGCATCATTCCATTCGGCGGTATCTGCGCCGTCTTCATCAAACTCGGCGTGCTCGAGTTTTAGGTCTACTCGTGTTCGATCTGTGGGCGTCCAGGCAAAACTCAGCCTAAACATGCTCTCGTCACGGTTAGGTCCGCCAGGGCCAACCAGTCTGTTCTCATAGAACCCGTCGGCGTCGCGGTAGCGAACAGCAAGGCGCGCTCCAAGATTATCGGTTAGAGGCCCTGAGATGTAGCCCTCGACGTCGTTGTTGCCACCCGTCGTTTCATAAGTACTGGCAGATGCCGTAAAGCCTGCTTCAAATTCGGAAGTCGGCTTAGCGGTATGCATTATCAAGGCCCCAGCTACGGTGTTTTTCCCAAACAAAGTGCCCTGAGGCCCCCGTAACACTTCCACACCAGCGAGATCCATAAACCCATGGAGATTAATCGCGGCGCGGCCGATGTAGACGTCATCAACAAAGCGGCCAACAGACTGCTCGATCGAGTGGCTAGCACCCGAGCCCAGCCCACGGATATAAAGGTTTGGCAGAATAGAAGCGCTGTTAATTTCAAAGTTTGGAATCAGCAATGACAGCTGTTCCATATCCATAATGCCAAGATCCTGAATCGTGTCGCCGCTCACCGCAGCAACGGAAATCGGAACATCTTGAATACTCTCTGCCCGACGCGTAGCAGAAACCACCACTTCTTCCAAAGCGCCCTGCGCAAACACACCGGTGCTAGCGCTGGCACTAGCAGAAATAAGTCCTAGATAAAGGCCTCTTCCCAACCACGCTCCGAGCCGACTTTTTGTCATTCTGAGATACCCTTTTTTAGTTATGTTTAATCGCCACCCTGCCCCTAGGCAGAAGCGCGCCCAAAGGCTGCGCCTAGCTCAGCACGGATAGTAAAAATGACTTTATTCGCAAACAATATGCTGTTTAACTGACTCAATATTCGCGTTTCGAGAACAAACATGGACGAACTCAAATCCATTCGCTCCTTCGTCAAAGTCGTCGAGGCCGGCAGTTTTGCCGAGGCGGCGCGTCAGGAAGGCATCGCCAAGTCCGTCATCACAAAGCGAATCAACCAACTTGAATCCCATATGGAAATGGTACTACTGCAGCGCTCCACCCGAAAAATGTCGCTCACCGACACGGGCGCTAACTTTTATGAACGCTGCGTCAAGATCGTCGGTGATCTCGACAATGCGAAATCCGCAGTGAGCACCATGGAGTGGGGCCTGAGCGGGACATTCCGCGTCAGTTGTATTTCGTCTTTCACCTCAGTGTGCCTCGCTCAGGACCTGTGTGAATTCGGTCGCGATCATCCCGACCTGAGTATCGACCTTCAGCAGCACGATAGGTTCTGTGATCCGGTGCACGAAGGCTTTGATGTATGTATTCAAGCCGGAAACACGCCGACCGGAGTGCTCGAAGCTACAGAGGTTTTGCCTGTGCGCCGTTTGCTAGTAGCGAGTCCCAGTTACCTCGAAAAACATGGCATCCCGTCCTCACCCGAGGACCTGGCCGATCATCCTTTTGCGCTAAATAATTACGTGACGCCTACACTCAAGCTGAACCTGATGAAAGATGACCGGCCAGTTGAGATTCCTATTGAGCCCGTCATCGTGGCTAATAACATCTGGATGCTTCATGCCGCGGTCACGAGCGGTCATTGCCTGTCGTTGATGCCTATTTTCTTCATTGAAAAAGAGATTCTGTCTGGGAAACTGGTGCCGATAATGGTCGAGTACAAAGTCCGCGAAGTATCTCTCCGCGCCTACTACCGTCGGTCACAGTATGTACCGATGAAAGTGCGCATTTTCATCAATTTTCTGCGGCGTAAATATGGCGACCTACCCCCTTGGGATCTACGAGTAATGGAGAAAATGCCGGAGTTAAAGCTACTCCCCGAATCCTAGGCCCTTCTCGCTTCGGTATCTGACGGCGGTCACAAGGACAATCTCTGGAAAGGCACTATCGCGACCCGCCAGACACAGAAGCTTGAATGTCTACGTATTCGAATTCATTCGCTTTACACAAATGTTCATTAGCCACGCAATGTGGCTTTAATGAATGCTCGGCCTATCGATTCCGGATACCTACAAAAAACCAAATCGGAGCCACGCGAAGATGAATGAGTTTTCTCAGGGTTGGAGGCCTCTGCTAGCCGCCACTATCGGCACCATGTGCGGCATTTTCACTCTGACGAACTACTCGCAGGGGTTTTTTGTAGGCCCCGTCACGGCAGAGTTTGGTTGGACACCGCCGCAGTTTTTCCTGAGCTACACCGTCATGATGTGTCTAGGCCTTATCACTGGCCCCATTGTTGGTTCTCTGGTCAAACGACATGGATTGCGCAGTATCGGCATATTCGGGCTCATTGGGCACTCCCTGGCTTACGTGCTCCTTTCATTCAACACGGGGTCCTTGGCCGTCTGGTGTGCAAGTTGGGCGCTGCTCGGTTTGCTTGGAGCAGGCTCCTTGCCAATAGTGTGGACCGGCGTCCTTAATGGCTGGTTCACAAAGCACCGTGGCAAGGCTATTGGGATCACGATGATGGGAACGGGGTTGGGAGCCTTCATACTTCCGCCCATTGTGGAGTTCGTAATCTCAAATTATGGCTGGCGTCTGGGGTACAGAACTATCGGATTGGGAGCGATGTGCATATCACTGCCGATTGTTTTCTCTCTGTTTCGCGAGAACACCACAGCGCAAACCGGAGACGCGGGTGCGACAGGGCCGACTTCATGGGGCATTACTCGCTCTCAGGCCATGCGAACTACTAATTTCTGGCTACTTGGCGCCGTAATGTTCGTAACTGTTATCGTTCTTACCGGCTTGTTGTCCAACTTCCCGCGAATCATGGGCGAACAAGGTTTCGCGCCAAGCGCGATTGCAGGCATCGCATCGGTAATGGGTATTACCGTGGTGATTGGTCGTCTTGCGGTTGGGATCCTAGTCGATAAGTTTTGGGCGCCCGGTGTCGCCGCCGTTTTTTTTATGTTCCCGACCATCGCTCTGCTAATAATCTTAAGAGGGGATGTGGGTACTTCAACCGCAATGATGATCGCTATCATGATTGGTCTGGCGGCCGGAGCTGAGCTGGATCTGCTGGCATACCTGACAAGTACGTTCTTTGGACCAGACCATTACCCGGAGATTTTCGGCGCCATCATTGCCTTTTTCTTAGTGGGTGCGGGCATTGCCCCACCGCTGTTCGGGGCTGTCGCGCAGGCCACAGGCGGCTACGCGACAATGCTTAGCGTGGCCGTGGGTATGCTTGTAGCCTGTATCGCCATGTTCCTGGCTATGGGGCGTTACCCAGAGCAGGTACGATCGCCTTAAAGCAAGCCGCAGATCCGCAAAGCTATACTCCAGCTGGAGCTGCAGTGCCACACCAAGCGCGCTAACGGCCTGATCTCGAGATAGATCGCAGCCAAGCCGTCTACTTTCAAAACCCTTAATCAGTCGGTAGCGGTTCCGGCGGCAGGATGCGGAAAGGCCCCTCAGGCAATACGACATTGTTCTCTGCTACGTAGCGCTCCCACGCCGCCTCAAGCTTGGCAAGCGTCTCGGGCTCGTCCTCAGCGAGGTTGTTCTGCTCAGCAGGATCAGCATCGAGATCAAACAGCAACCAACGATCATCGCTTAGAGGCTTTGGCATCCGCACGGCCTTCCAATTGCCGACCTTAATTGCTCGGCGGCCCCAGATTTCCACGCCGACATAATCCCCATCGGATCGCACGGAGTCAGATTCGTTTTTCATAAGCCGAGTGATGCTACGTCCCGAAAACTGGCTTTCTTCAAACGGTATATCCGCCAACTCCATAATCGTCGGCGCGAAGTCTGTAATGCTGACCGTTTCCGTTGATATCCTGCCCGGCGACGAGATATCTGCTGAAGAAATAATAGCGGGCACGCGAATGCCACCTTCAAACGTGGAACCCTTGTAGCCTCTGAATGGCGTACTACTGACCCAGCCCCAACCTCGATCAAACAGCGTGAAAGACCCCGGCCTGCCCATGTTCTCGTAGCGGTTGTCGAAGGTGACGGCATGATCTCGGACAGCAGGCGGTGCGTGACCGGCATCCCAGCTGTCAGCGCCATTGTCGGAGATGAAGATAACGACAGTATCCTTTGCGAGATCCTTGAACTCTAGATACGCAAGCAATCGATCGAGCTCAGTGTCGAGCTTCTGGATCATGCCCGCGTAGATTTCCATCACTCGCGACGACCGCCGCTGACTCTCTACATCCAACTCATCCCAAGCGGGAACGCCTTCCGGTCGCGGCGCAGAGCTCTGCGCCTCGTCAAACAATCCCAGCTCGCGCTGCTTAGTGAGTCGTTCCTGCCACAGGATGTCGTAGCCCTGATCATAGCGGCCGGCGAAGGCATCAGCGTCATTGGAGGGGAGTTGGAGAGGCCAATGCGGCGCGGTAAACGCCAGATAGGCAAAGAATGGCTTACCGGTGTGCGCCGTGCTCTCGAGACCCGCGATCACTTCCGAGGTAAAACTCGTCGTGGAATAGAAGTCATCCTCAAGTTGCGGATTGAGCACACCGTTCTTGCGATACAGAAGTTTCGGGCGATGCAGATCAGGACCCAGAAGATCCGAGTAATGGCTACCGCCGCCAAAGCTGAAACTCAGCGCATGATCGAAGCCCCGCGCTCCGGGGCTCAACTCACGCTTCATTCCCAGGTGCCACTTACCCGCCATCACAGTGCGATAACCGTGCTCGGACAGGCGTTCGGCAATCGTCGGCACCTCCTCACTTAAATGACCTTCGTAGCCAGGCAGCCCCATCTGGTTGTCAGCCACGGTCTCGGCCATATTTCCGATACCCGCGATATGATTGTCCAGACCCGACATGAGCATGGCCCGTGCTGGCGAGCAGGTAGGCGCCGCATAGAAGCTCGTAAACATCACACCATTCTCGGCGAGCCGTGTGAGCGTAGGTGTTTCGATCTCACTGCCGAAAGGCTCGATGTCGGCGAAACCCATATCGTCGACAACTACCAGCAGGAAATTGGGTCGAGTTTCTATGGCCGACGGCTCCGCCGGTTTAGTTTCTTCCAAGGCTTCACGTTGGCAACTAACCCCACCAGCGGCGAGCATACAAAGAATAAGTAATCGGGTTATTAGCTTCACGTGATGACCTCTCGATGGAATTTCAAGCTACCGTTCAAAGCAACTACCTCGCAGCCCCGCCAACGAAGGCTTGCTGAAAGAAATCCAATGTTCTGCGCTGCGCTAGCTCGGCTGCTTGCTCTCGAAAACTGGGCCGGACCGCGTTCGCAAACGCATGGCCTACCCCTTCGCACTCGAAGCACTGATCTGTGGGTCGGCCGCTATCCTTGACCACGTCGCGAGCCGAAGCAAAAATCATCGGGTCGTCCAGACCGAAGTGAAACCAGCAACGCGCCGCAGATGTCGCCAGATAGACCGACAGGTTACGGCCATGTCTTGCCGTGGCTTTCACCCACTTCTCCATGCCCTATGCCCTTGTATTGCTATTTGCGATGCCACATGCCCTGAATGAGAGAGGTGTGTCCCTGCGAATCGCTCCTCACAATTCATCGACGCATCGCGGATAGACGCTCTGAAAGCCCTCCGCATACTTCACGCTCTTGCCGCCCGCCTGGCCACCAGAGTTTCTCCGGAAGTGGTTGCCCCGGTTTTCAGCAACGTTCTCGTAGAAATGCCAAAGGTGTTCCTGCCCCTGCATACATTGAATCGCGGCCCATTTTTCGTCCCAGACCTCTGAAATATCTAAGAAAACATCGGGCTTCCAGCCCATCTGTTCAGTCTGGTGGGGCTCAAACAGATAAAGTTGTGGGGCACCAAGAACCTGTTCCTCAGGATTATGACCCCAGGCCTGCGCAATCATGCGGCATTGCATCGCGACCTCCGTGGCATACATATGGTCGGTGTTATAGGGATCGTACTTGGAATGGCTCAGCATGAAGGTGGGCTGTACCTTACGGATCAGATCGACAATTTTGTATTTGCCGTCTGTATCTATCTCCAGCGGATAATCACCAAAATCAAAGAACTGAATATCGTGGGCATTGAGCGCGGCTGCCGCTGCTTCGGCCTCATCACGCCGAACGGCTTTCACTTCGTCCAGACTCATATTGCCTTTTTTCCACAGCTTGGCGGATTCACCCCTTTCGCCGAAAGACAGGCAGGCGATCGTGACGTCATAGCCGCGCTTCTGATGGAGTGCGATGGCGCCACCGCACCGCCAAACAAAGTCCGCCGCGTGGGCACTGATTACCAGAACTGATTTGTTGTCACTCATTTTTTTCTATACCTCATGGTCCATGTTCATAGCCGCTGTCTATGCTTCAACCAGATCGGAGAGCGAGTCGAGATAAACGAGACCCGCCTCTTCTAGGCGCGGGCGCATGTTGTACATATCGAGGCCGAGTTCACCGCCGGCCAGGCGTTCCCGTTTGCTCGCCTCGTTGTCTTCGCGAGCCTGCGCAGCATCTCGGGCGGCGTCGGCGCTGCTACGGGGCACGACAACGACACCGTCGTCATCCGCCACCACCACATCGCCCGGCGTTACGAGTTGTCCTGCGCAGACCAGAGGAACGTTGACCGCGCCCAGGGTATTTTTCACCGTACCCTTGGCGGACACGGCGCGGGACCAGACCGGAAAGTTCATCTCGTGAAGGTCGGCCACATCGCGGACACCGGCATCAATAATCAAACCGCGGACGCCCCGGGCTTGGCAGGAAGTCGCCAGCAGGTCACCAAACATCCCGTCCGTATTGTCTGTGGTGCAACCGACCACCAGGACGTCGCCCGGCTGGCATAGCTCAATCGCGACGTGGATCATCCAGTTATCTCCGGGTTGGGCCAGGACCGTAATAGCGCTGCCCCCGATCTGGGCGCGCGGATATATTGGGGTGATGTAGGGCTTCATGAGGCCTGAGCGGCCCTGTGCCTCGTGCACCGTTGCCACACCGAACGCAGCCAGGGCATCCACAGTGTCTGCACTCGCTCGGTCAATGTTTCTTACTGCCACTGTCTTCATTTATGGACCTCGCTTGGCTGGGGCAGGAACGAAAAGCACGCCACGGCTGAGCAGTCGTGCCGTGCGCAGTACTCCCGCTTTCTTGATCTCTGGAAGCTCACCTGATTCGTCGACCTCAAGGGAGATAGAGAATTCTCCCGAAGGATGCTCAACGGAAATCTGCTTGGTCTCACCTTGCGGCACATTGACCAGACCTTCGGCCACCGAGCCCGGGATGATGGCCGCCGTTGCGGCCGATACCGCTCCCAGCACGCCTACGGCGCTGTGGCATTTGTGAGGGATAAAGGTTCGGGTATTGATCAATCCGCCGTGCAGAGCCGGGGAAATCAGACACATCTTTGGCACCGCTTTGTCAGCGACATCACCGAGGTTCATCATTGGCCCCAGTTCGATACGGATGGACTCCAGTCGGGTTTTCAGAGCCTGATCGCTGTTGAGCTTTTCCGGGCTTTCATGCCCCGTCAGACCAAAGTCTTTAGCCAGTAACGCCACCACCGGCATCCCGTTATCCACGCAAGTGACCCGAACCCCACCAACGGAATCAACAACGTTCCCAGTGGGTAGCAAGGCACCACAAATAGAACCGGCCACATCCAGATAGTTACAGACAACCGCAGCCGATGTGCCGGGCACACCATCAATCGCCGTATCACCCTCGTATTCCATAACGCCATCTGGTGTGGCCAGAAGCAGTGCACAGAGCTTCCCGCTATTGACCATATGCACGGTAACGCAGGTCTTTCCGGGTTGAGCCCGGACCAGCCCCGCTTCAACAGCGAACGGCCCCACACCCGCTAATATGTTGCCGCAGTTGGGCGTGGTATCGACCACATCTTGGCCTACAACCACTTGGGCGAAAAGAAAGTCGATGTCAGCATCAGCACGGGTCGAGGGCCCAACGATGGCGACTTTGCTCGTGAGGGGGTCTGCACCGCCCAAACCGTCTATTTGCCGCGAGCCTCGGCCAACAGCATCAACAAGTATGGCGTTCCGCACATCAGCTTCAGATGGTAGATCAGAGGCCAGAAAGTAAAGCCCTTTCGAGCTACCTCCGCGCAACTGCATGAAAGGGATCTCCAGCTGTTTCATGGAGCCAACCTTGATGACGAGCTGCTAGTTTAGGGACGCGCTACTATTACAGCCAATGCAATTTCATTGAGTGTCCATGGGAAAAGTTTGCTGCTGAGGAGGCACTAGTGACGGAGATTTTCCATGAAATTTCGTGAATCAGATGCTATCTTGTAACAGAAATTCATAGATCTTTTACCCATGACCGCAACTCACCTGGGCATCACCGAAATCAGTTTGCGCCATCTCAAATCCGCGCTATATGTCTATGACTACAAAAATGTCACCCGTGCCGCCAACAAATTGAACCGTTCGCAGACTGCTGTCACTAAGGCAGTGGGAGAGCTAGAGGCAGAGCTGGGTTGCGTCTTATTCGACCGATCGTCGGTCGGCATGATGCCCACTGTTCATGGGGAAGCCCTGGCACATCGGGTAAAGCTTGCAGCAGCAGAATTTGACCGAGCAGGTGCGGCCTATCAGTCCTTTGTACCCGGTGGTCGGAGCTACCAATCCATACCCATATTCTCGATGGACATCAGCTATAAGCGCCTGGCGGCCTTTGTCGCATTGTTTCAGGCCCGCGACATCAATGAGGCCGCAAAGCTTCTCGGGGTGACTAAAGCGGCGATCTACAACTCGGTTCGTCAGATGGAGGAACTGCTCGATCTGGAGCTTTTTGAGAGGGGGCCGGGCGGCGTATCCCCGACTAGCTTCTGCGCTGTTCTCGCACGACACACGAAGATGGCGTTCGCCGAAATCCGTCACGCACTCGACGACCTTGCCAGCTTAGATGGCGTTACCAGTGGGAATGTCGCCATTGGCACATTGCCCTATACGCGGACCTATCTCACTCCCAAAGCGATCAATCGGCTTCTTAGCCGACACCCACAACTCGGCGTAACAACTCAGGAAGGACCCTACAACCTCATGCAAGCAGACCTTCGCAGCGGCGATCTAGATGTGATTGTTGGAGCCGTTCGCCCTGCTGAGGCGGGTGCCGACTTCAAAACGGAAACGCTCATAGAGGATCGCCTCGCTGTAATTGCGCGCAAGGATCACCCTCTTGCGCAACAAAAGAAAATCGACTTTCAGGATCTACAGAATCTGGAGTGGGTTTTGCCGGCCGCAGAGACGCCCGCGCGACTGCTGTTCGACGAGACATGCCGGGGATACAACATGGAAACGCCCAAACATGCTGTTCAAACCAGCTCACAGTCGATGGTTCGGGGCCTACTCCTCGATAGCGATCGCGTGGCCTTGGTATCAGAGCACCAGATCTTCTACGACCGAAAGGCGGGCTTGCTAGAGGTTCTGCCCGTAGACCTCGAAGAAACTTATCGCCCTATCGGCATCACCCTGCGTGCCCACACACAACCTTCACCGGCGGCATCGCTACTTCTTGAGGAACTTCGTCGAGTCGCTGAAGAACTTAAGCGGTGAGCTTTCGCTCAATGCGATCCAGCACGCGCATGGCGGGCAAACACTGACCGATACTGCCATTTGGCTCACGCCCTTGTTCAATGGCTGAGAAAAACTCGCGGTCGATCAGTTCGATACCATTCATGGAGACATCGACCCGGGACACATCAATCTGCTTGCCCTTGCCATCACAGAGATCATCGTAACGAACGAGGTAGGTGCCGTTATCGCAAATGTATCGGAAGTCAGTACCCAACGGTCCATCATTATTGAAGGATAGGGACAGGGTGCAAACCGCACCCGAAGCGCTCTTCATCAAAATCGCCATATCCATGGCGATACCGAGCTCTTCATTTATTGGCCCTTGCACCGCAAAACAATCCGCAATTTCTTCTCCAGTTTGGTACATAAACAGATCGACTGTGTGACAGGCATGATGCCAAAGTAGGTGATCGGTCCAGCTTCGCGGCTGACCCAGCGCATTGAGATTACTGCGACGAAAGAAATACGTCTGCACATCTAGCTGCTGAATCGACAACTCCCCCCCTGCAATACGCTCATGTATCCATTGGTGACTGGGGTTGAAGCGGCGAACATGGCCCGCCATTGCAACCAAACCCGTTTCGAGCTGCAGCGCAGCAAGAGCCTCAGCCTCTTTCAAATTGTCTGCCATAGGAATCTCTACCAAGACATGCTTGCCAGCGCTGAGGGCTTGCATCGCCTGTGAGGCATGCAAAGGAGTGGGTGTTGCCAGAATCACCGCTTCGACTCCTGGCTGGGCGAGCCCCACTTCCAAGTCCAATGACCAATGGGGAATGTTACGCTCGTCAGCCACCTTTCGAGTCGCTTCTTCCAGGCCACCGACGAGAGACACCACTTCGACACCGTCGATACACGCAAGAGCATCCAAGTGCTTGTTCCCAAAGGCGCCCTCACCGGCGAGACAGATCTTTATAACGCGGACCCCTCGGGCCAATAAAGGCGCATAGGATTGTCGACAAGAAGCTTCCTCTGCAACTCCCTCGTCACCGCGATTTTAGGAACGAAATCCACCAGCTTTCCGTCGTCAGGCATGTGGGTTTTCATGTTTGGGTGGGGCCAGTCTGTTCCCCAAAGCACACGATCAGAAAAGTTCTCCACCACGGTGCGAGCAAATGGCACAACATCCTCGTAACCACCCTCAGGCCCAACACCAGAAAGACGCTCCGGGCAGCTGACCTTGGACCAGAAGTTGTCGTTATCACTCAGCAAACGCAGAAATAACTCAAAATCCGGTCCATCGATGGGCGCCGTAATATCCGGCCTTCCCATGTGATCAACGACTACTGTCGTGGGAAGCGCCGTAAAAAATTCGTAATACTCTGAGAGATCAGCGGCCTCAAAGTAAATGACGATGTGCCAGCCAAGAGGCGCAATTCTCTCGGCTATGCGTTGCAGATCGTCGAAGGGTAAGGCATCGACCAGTCGCTTGACGAAGTTGAAGCGCACACCCCGCACACCCGCATTGTCGAGCAGCTTAAGCTCCTCGTCGGTGACGCTGGCACGCACGGTCGCCACCCCGCGGGCCTTTCCCCTAGAGTCCGCCAGTGCGTCCACTAGAGCCCGGTTGTCTGCACCGTGACACGTGGCCTGAACAATGACATTCCGATGGAGGCCAAGATGATCCCGCAAGGTCCAGAGCTTGTCTTTGCCAGCGTCACAGGGGGTGTATTTGCGTTCAGGTGCAAAAGGAAATTCACCGGCAGGGCCGAATACATGACAGTGAGCGTCAATCGCACCCGCCGGCAGCTTGAACTCTGGGATGGACGGCTCTGGGTGGAATACTAACCAATCAGGATCCATGGGTGCCTCAGAAGTGATTCTTAGCGGGGATCACGAGGCCGCTGCAGGGATAGGTGGCAGGCCGTCTTCGAGCACCCGCTGCAGATTTTCGACGGTCCCTCGGGTCATCACAGGTTCCACGCCCAAGTCCTGTAGAAGCTGCGCCGAAGCCTTCATCTCATGGAGGCGTCGCTCTGCATGAGAACCCGTGCCGCTCACCAGTCGGTGCACCAGCGACTCATCAGCCTTTGCAATCTCTGACGTTAAGTTGCTCCAAAGCCAAGAGGAGAGATTTGCACGATCGGCTGCCTGCAGCGCTTCAATCATGACTCCTGCCAGACCTTTCATGAAAACGCTCCGAAGAAGTTTGCGTGTGGCCGCATCTCCAGGCTTTTCGCCTAGAGACTCCACCGGCATACCAAGAGAACCGAAGATATCAACGAACCGATCGGCACCAGTGCCCGACGCAAGCGCGGTTGTCCGCAATCCATTTCCAGGAACAACGGCCAGCAGTGCAACATCAACAAAGGCGATGTGACGTTGGAATGCGCGAGCGGCTAAATCGATCTTTAGCGATGCTGACGCCGTCGAAAAATCCGCATAAATCGCGCCTGCGGGGATGTCGTCAAATGCTTGATCCAGCGCCTCCATGGCGTCGGTGGCCGCAGTCAGCGCTATGACCACTGCAGCGTCTTGGATAGCTCCTACCGGGCTATCACATCTGACTACTCCGTCAGGCGTACAAACATCAGCGGGGTCATAGGCACTGACCTGAATTGAAGATTGGGCAAGATCGGCAGCAATCCGACTACCCGCCTCACCCAACCCAAAAACGCCCATCCGCATCAGGGGTTCTCCAGAATGATCAGCCCCGCTGCCGTGTTAGAGGCGGGAACATGGAAGTGGCGATAGACCTCCCGCGCGTCATCATCGAGAGCACCCCGCATGATCATCCACATGACTAATTCGGCCCCCTCTGATCCTGCCTCTCTCAGATACTCAACGTGTGGAATTCGGACCAGCCGGTCTACGTTCCGGGTCAGGTCATCGAGAAACGCAATATCAAAATCTGCGTTTACCAAGCCGGCACGCTCACCTTGCAGTTGGTGAGACATGCCTCCCGTGCCAAAAATGGCGACCTTGAGATCTGCCGGGAATGCCTCCACCGCTTTACGAATGGCTTTACCCAGCTGGTAGCAGCGGTTTCCTGTTGGAGATGGGTATTGGATAACGTTTACGCAGAGCGGAATCACCTTACAAGGCCAAATATCGGGCTCACCACAGGCGATCGACAATGGCACGGTAAGTCCGTGATCAACGGGCATCTCGTTGGCAATCGTCATATCGAACTCATCGAGGATCAGCGACTCAGCAAGATGCCACGCCAGTTCGGGATGGCCTTCCACAACCGGCACTTTTCGGGGGCCATAGCCTTCATCAGCCGGCTGAAAGCGCTCTGCGACACCGATAGCAAATGTAGGAATCAGTTCCAGAGAAAACGCCGAGGCATGATCGTTGTAAACAATGATGACTACGTCTGGAGCCTCATTTTGCATCCACTCTCTGGCCGGCTCATAACCATCAAATAACGGTTTCCAGTAATCTGTTTGAGTCTTTTTATGATCCACCGCGGCACCGATTCCCGGCACATGAGAAGTTCCGACGCCTGCGAACAGCTTAGCCACTGCGATTCCACTCCTTTTGATAACGGTTACCCTGTATCGGACGACCACCATTAATCATCATGGCTTTGAACTGCTCATCCGGCACACCTTCCATGCGCGCGCCAATCTCCTGCATATTAATGCCATCGAAAATAGCCAGCTTGAACGTGTAGTAGATGTTTCCTCCCAGTCTTAGCAGGCCGATCCAATCGCGCTGCAAAACAGCATCGCGTTGCTCTGGGCTCATGGGAAAGACATCTAAATAAGCCGACTCGTCTCGCCTAAACTGCTCCCTGTTCGCCTCTTTGTTCAGCGACATACAGAACATATTGAGGTGATAGCCTTGTCGCGAGTGCTCGGGATCAAAAACGTAAGTGCCGGGTATATCGCTATATTCGCGGTCCTTTCTCATGGGCTTTCCAGTCAATTTATGCTCAGCATTCTATCGGTCTCTGGGTCTCAAGCGTTATCAGAAAAATTAAAAACGCACTGAAATAAGGTAACCGATATTGAGCTTTAACAGGTGAAGACCCCTTTTTGTGTGCATCTCTGCGGCGTTGTTTAAGTAACCTTAGACGAGCGTTTAATAAGCTGTCTGATCTGGCTGGATTTGCTGCGTCCACGTGCGCCGAAACTCGCGCGAGGAGAGTGGACGATCGCGTCACTGCATTGAAACAGTAAAGGGGCGACCGCACAAAGAGTACCTGCACACACGCATGGCCATGCTCTGTGAAGACCGCCATGAGATCGAGACCCCCTCTCGTACCCTCTATGTTCTGCGTCGCCTGCACATTCTGAAGCTGTGTAATCTGGTCACGAATGTCTGCCGCCTTTTCATACTGCAGCTCTGCCGCCGTTGTGGGCAGCGATCCAAGTCAGCTTACAGTTGCCCTCACGCAATGCACGCCCGCCAAATATCTCCCAGCCGATAACGACATCTGCCTCATGAACCGTCGTTGACTCACCTCGAGTCAGCGGCATCAGAGACGTGCTCTTCAACTTCGGCCTGCCCACTCCTGCCGGCTGTGCGCCACCAATCCAATTTGTGCCGTGCGAGCGGTTGATTCCAAAGTCACTTACCACTAATTTTGACGAGTCCACGCGTGTCTTGGTGCGGCCAATCGGCCTTGACATGGTAGAGGTCGGCGGTTCGAATCCGCCTGGTCCTACCAAACGTGAAACCCTCGCCATCGGCGGGGGTTTTTCGTTTGAAGGCTAGGCCGGAGGAGACCGACGACAGCGG
>Ga0209603_1001037_pt1 | contig 30195 bp, 8 predicted proteins | sample COGITO_mtgs_1206_FD_184812 | JGI IMG/M metagenome (GOLD analysis project Ga0209603, IMG submission 184812) | Pelagic marine microbial communities from North Sea - COGITO_mtgs_120607 (SPAdes) (version 2) | ecosystem: Environmental > Aquatic > Marine > Epipelagic ... | reverse complement strand
CTGACTTCTTACAGAAACTTGATGCACTGCGTGAGGTGTGTGGGTTTCCATTTATTGTAACTAGTGGGTACAGATCGCCTAAACATAGCATAGAAGCGGCAAAAATCTTTAGTGGCAAACCTGCAGGGACACATGCACAGGGTATTGCTGTTGACATTAAAGTAACGGGTGGTGCACAGCGTATGTCTATTATACGTAACGCTTCTATTATGGGCTTCAATGGTATTGGAGTTGCTAAAGGTTTTGTACATGTTGACACGCGAGAGACTACCCCAGTAGCTTGGAAGTACTAATATGCCACTTAATAAACTCCAGTTTAACCCCGGTATAAATAAAGAAGTAACTAAATATACCAACGAGGCCGGTTGGAGCGATTGCGATAAAGTTCGTTTTCGCCAAGGCTATCCTGAGAAAATTGGTGGCTGGACTAGACATGGTAGTAACACGTTTACAGGTGTTTGTAGATCGCTACATCAATGGATTAGCCTTGCGTTTGTAAAGTATACTGGCTTAGGTACTAATGTTAAGTTCATGGTAGAAACAGGACAAAACTACTTTGACGTGACTCCTTTGCGTACTACTGTTACTTTGGGTGCTAACCCTATAAAAACTACCGACGAATCTACCTCTATAGAAATAACTCACACGGATCATGGGGCTACTTTAGGTAGCTATGTAACCCTATCTGGTGTGCCTATTGGTAACGTAGGTGGTGTGCCCCATACAGACATAAACAAAGAGCATGTCATCACCGAAATAGTTAGCACTAGTAAATATAAAGTTGTAGTGGCTACCGAGGCTACAAGCACGGTTTCTGCAGGTGGTGGTAGTTCCGTAGTTGCTGCGTACCAAATAAATGTAGGGCCAGATTTTCAGATACCAGTAGATGGTTGGAGTTCTTCTGATTGGAACGATGGTACTTTTAATGGTGGTAATGGTGGAGCAGAGTCTCTACGTTTGTGGAGCCAAGCTAACTACGGGGAAGACTTAATTATTGGGCCTCGTGGTGGTGAGCTGTACTACTGGGATACAAGTGCGGGCACAGGAACAAGAGCAATACCACTAAAGAATGTACCTAACGGCGCTGCTGTACCCATATCGTTTCAACAAACGGGGTGCAATTTCCTTGATAATTCGATTGGGGTCGCTCATCCCGAGAATGCTAACATTGTAGTTGGCCTACCCGTTTCAGGTAGTAATATACCTGCGGGGGCAACTGTTGCGGGTATAGAAAGTCCTACTATATTTCGACTTAGTGCAAACACTACCGGTAGTGGTAGCGGTCAAACGCTTTCTTTTGGCGATGACCCCATAACCATAACGGAAAACTCTAATAGTTTGACTGTGAAAGATAATAGTTTAAATAGGGTCTATGAAGTAGGACAGCACGTAACTATTTCTGGGTCAGACGCTATAGGCAACATTACTACTGGGATAATAAATACTCGGCACAAGATAGCCACGGTAGATACAGCGGCAGGTACGTTTACTACCGAAGCATTTAACACGGTAGCTACTAGCACGGCCACTGGTGGGGGGCACGGGGTGAGCCTGCAGTATGAGTTATCCGCAGAGGTTCCAGTAGTGCAAGATAGTTTATTAGTTTCAGACGCGAGCCGGTTTACTTTCGCTTTTGGTTGTAACGCGTTTGGAGATACCACAGAAACAAAAAACCCATTACTGCTACGCTGGTCAGCCCAAGAGGATGTTTATGATTGGCGACCCCGTGCAACTAACCAAGCAGGAGATTTGCAGTTATCGCAAGGCACAGAAATAGTGGCCGCCGTACAGTCACGACAAGAAATATTGGTCTTCACCGATTCTGCGCTGTACTCGCTGCAATATGTTGGTGCTCCAGTGGTATGGGGTTCTCAGTTGGTTGGGTCGAATCTGTCAGTAGCGTCATCGAAGGCCGTTGCGTACGCCAACGGAGTAGCGTATTGGATGGGCAAAGAAAAGTTTTACAAGTACGATGGGGCAGTACAACCCTTACGTTGTGATGTTAGAAAGCACGTATTTGATGATTTAGATAAAGGCCAATACGAACAAGTATTTGCAGGTACCCTAGAAGAGTACCACGAGGTATGGTGGTTTTACTGTGATTCTCAGCGTGTAGCGCCAAACAAGTATGTAGTATATAACTACTTAGAAGATATTTGGTATGTAGGTAGTATGGGCCGCAGTGCTTGGTATGATTCACCTATTAACGACTTCCCACTAGCTGCTACTGACACTTATAATTTGGTAGAGCATGAGAACGGTAACGACAACGGGCAAGGCGCTACGCTGGAAGCCATAGACTCGTTTATAACTTCTGGTCAATTTGGCATAGAGTCGGGTACTAGTTTTACTTTTATAGATAAAGTTGTCCCTGACCTTTCTTTTGTGGGGTCTACTGCCGGCAGTCCCTCGGTTGAAATGTCTTTACTAGCTAGTAGCGAGCCCGGCACTGCAGATAACAATCCTGCTTCGGAAGGCGGTGTAAACGAGGGGCAAGTTGCGCTAGCGGTAGATACGGTAGATGAGTATACAGATCAGCTAGATGTAAGGGTTAGAGGTCGGCAGATGGCGATTAAGGTACGATCTAATGCTTTAGGCACTAAATGGCAGTTAGGTACTCCTAGGTTGAACATGCGTCCGGATGGTAGAAGGGGTCGTTAATGGCTACTAAAATACGTAACAAAGCAAAACTTTTTACTGTACCTGCGTTCCCTAGCCCTCCTGCGGAGTATAGTTCGTCATACATGCTCAACAAAGATTTAGTGCTTAGGTTATACCTCCAAGGTGTAGATGAGGCGTTAAAGAGTGCTTTGCAGTATGATTCTGATGACATCATTGATGGTTCTATACCTAATAGTAAGTTAGAAAACTCTACTGTGTCTTTTGGTGGTGTTACGTTATCACTAGGTGGTGTTGATGCTACACCAGCGTTTAACCTGTCAGCTGCTACTGGATACCCTACATCTAGCCTTGTAGGCACGATTACGAACGCGCAACTAGCTGGGAGTATAGCAAATGCAAAATTATCTAATTCCACTGTCTCTTATGGTGGTGTTCAGTTGGCACTTGGAGTATCAGACGCAACTCCTGCATTCAATTTAAGTGATGCTACGGCATACCCTGCAGGTTCTTTGACAGGCGAGATAGCCACAGCACAAATAGAGGATGACGCTGTAACAGATGCAAAACTTGCAAATGCGATAAACTCTGCTATTTCAGCCAACTCAGCTAAAGTAACTAATGCTACTCACTCAGGAGAAGTTACAGGAGCTACAGCTTTAACGATTGCAGACGGTGCGGTAGTTACAGACAGGATAGCTGATGACGCTGTAACTTCTGCAAAAATAACTGGGCCGTTTAGTAGCAAGCATGCTTTCAGCAATAATTTCTCTCAGACTATAAGCACTACGGCGGCAGTTACTGTACTTACTTTTTCTATACCGGCACCTGCAGGAGGCGTTGAAGCTACCCAATCGTTATCTGCATCAATACAGGTTAGGTTTTATAACAGTAGTAGTAGTGCGGTTAAAGAAAATCATCAGTGGAAAGTTCTTACGCAAATGAAGTCAAAAACTGTGGGCGGGACTTCTTTAGGCACCGCAACTTTTGTGTCTAGTCCGAGTTCTTACCACGCGTGGTATACGGTTAGTGGCGATAAAACATCTATAATTTGTAGTAACCGTGGTAATTTTGCAACTAGTGTTGCGGGCGCAAACGCAGGTTCTCTGGTAGCGGTTTACTATGATTCCGCAAGCGACAAAACTTTCTTTAGGGTAGTAAAGTTTCCAGATGCTACTACAGTATATAATGGGGTAGAAGTGTTTTATAGTCCCACTGCTTTTGTTAGTCCCGGCACTTATGTGTCTAACCAAGGGTTTAATAATCAATTCCTTACGATCGGGTCTACTACAGCATACCAAACTGTAGAGCTTCCATTAATGGCTACTTTTGGTAGGTCAACAACTGCTACTGACCTTAGAATACAATTTGACCATGTTTCTAGTACAACTGATTTAAGCACGGTGATAACTGGGCTATATGGGCATGTGGAGAATACAGTATGATACAAGTAGGATACACAAAATTAGTGGATAATGAGCCTGTAGATGTAGTAGACTCTACCATTGAAGATGATATGCCTACAGCGAATGCTGCTATGGCTACACTTCAAACTTCGTTATCTGGAAGAACTGATGTAACTACTCTATTCATACAGCAGTATGTTGGGGAAGACGACGAAGACGGAAACAGAATATATAATAAATTCGCATTTCTTGACCCCGCATAGGTTAGTGTATGGCATCATCGGCATCTTATTTTAATAATTTAGACCAAGTTCTTGATTTTCTAGCCCAGTATGATACGGAAGAAACCCCTACATTCAATCCTAGAAATTGGGTGAGATCTAACCGTGCAAAGTATAGATTTCATCCTGAATACGACAATTTAAACTACGCATCTCAAAACATAATTGACCGCATACGCTCGCAAAATGCTATTTATGAAGGCGGTAAACACTTTGAAAGTCCTGAAGCTAGAGAAGAATTAAAGGTAGCCCTAGAAGCACACAGCCCCGCATTTAAACATTATGGTTTTGCAGGGCCAATAAATTCTGTAGAGCAGGCGATGGTGTTTCTTACTAACCACGACCTATCGGGTGGGAATAGCGTACCTAGGGTCGAAGAAGGCTCGGAACTGATCGGTTTTTATAGGCCGTTTGACGATTACCCTAACGTAGGCCGTTATACATATATAGAAAACTCTGACGCGTACAACAATCTTGATGATGCGTCAAAACGTTACATTGATGCCGTTAGGGATAACGCCCAATATAGCTCTGCTGACCAGAATCAAACAGACAAGCAAATCAATGATATTTTTAAGTCGCAGGTAGAATTCCCGTCCCCACCCCCTGAACAAGTGATTACGCCCCCTGAACAAGTGATTACGCCCCCTGAACAAGTGATTACGCCCCCTGAACCGGCCGATCAAGATGTTGATCTTGGAGGCGGGCGGCCAAACCAAGAAGGCGTAGCCCGCTCAGCCGAATTTGTACGTGCAGACGGCACCTATTCTCCTTTAGATATAGATCAGAACGGCGTAGTAGATGCACTTACTGACGGGTTGCTGGTACTTCGTTATTTATTTGGTTTGTCGGGTGACGGTGTAACAAAAGGAGCTATGGCCGCTGACGCTACTCGCACGGCCGAAGAAGCACTAGAATACCTTGACTGGATTAAAACGCACGAAGAATCAGAATTATATAAAGCATTTGACATTGATAACAGCGGAAATCTAGACGCTCTAACTGACGGCTTAATTATTCTTAGATCCGGTTTTGGTTTAGACATTGAAGGTGCTACTGACGGTGCTATTGGCGGCGCTAAAGATGACCAAGGTAATTATGTACCTACAGCTACACCACAAGAAGTCGCTGCTAACCTTGATAAGGCTATAAATGTCCTACAACAAGTCCCTAAAGATGACGAGGGTAACTACGGCGTAACAGATTCACAAAGAATAGCGGATGAAGCAGCAGCAAAAATAATAGCCGATGAAGCCGCAGCAGCAAAAATAATAGCGGATGAAGCCGCAGCAGCAAAAATAATAGCGGATGAAGCCGCAGCAGCAAAAATAATAGCGGATGAAGCAGCAGCAAAAATAATAGCGGATGAAGCAGCAGCAGCAAAAATAATAGCGGATGAAGCAGCAGCAGCAAAAATAATAGCGGATGAAGCAGCAGCAAAAATAATAGCGGATGAAGCAGCAGCAGCAAAAATAATAGCGGATGAAGCCGCAGCAGCAAAAATAATAGCGGATGAAGCAGCAGCAAAAATAATAGCGGATGAAGCAGAAGCAAAAAGAATAGCCGATGAAGCCGCAGCAGCAGCAGAAGCTAAAACACGAGCGTTAACTGCTGGGGGGCAGTATTACCACTACGTACCCGGTTCGGCGGAAAAAGAACCACACCCTTTCGCAGATCAATTTAACGAATATAATGCAAGTAAAACTTCAGCCAGCGATACTGTGCTACGTTCGCTGCTGCGGCGGATTAAGTCGCATGGGCTATTTTATGAAGACTCGCAGCGAAATGATCCTATCTCCGGACGTAGGGTTTACAATCCAGAGCCGTGGCAATCTTGGGATAATTTTATAAATACTTTAGATACTGAACTTGAAAAGCAGTTAGCTAGAGATATAAGAGATGCTCCCCCTGAAGCCAACTTAATAACCTCGTATCAAAAGTTCCCCGGGGAATCCTACGTGGGGCATCCTAAAGCGGATGTAATGCATCATACGTATAATGCTAGTGAAGCAGAAAAATACCTACACGAAAAATATAACGTAGACGAACATGTAGCTCAATTTGAGCTATCAACTACTCATGATTTGTATAGCAGTAAGTTTGATTTGCCTCCTACGTTATCAGGTACGTACTACGACGAGTTTGGGCAAGAAATACCTGCGTACGCAGACTTTAACATCCTCGGTAAACAATTAACTGATGTAGAAGCACTATTATTTGACGAGGAGTTTAGGAAGGGTAAAAGGCTCGACCAAGCATTTAGGCCGGCGGATATTAACTACAACCCTGAATGGAACCCGGCTGATAATGGCACAGTTGCGCTAATCCAAGGTGTAGATAGTGGTGAAACAACCTATCACATGAATGTCAATAAGGCGGAAAAACTTAAAGCTGCTATAGATAGTTTATCTCCAGAGCAGAAAAAGTTTGTTACTCTTGGACTGCAGGAATACACCGGAGTAGAGTCACCACCCGAAAACGTTGAATACCCTACGTCCACTGTTGTATCACCTACAGAGGCATGGACTGGTGCGCCACCTGCAGAGATACGGCAGTATTTAAAAGATGGTTATATCTACGACGAAGTAGAAAATATGCCAAACCAAATGTTCCATTCCGGTGTGGCGCACATAGGGCAAATAGTTGACTTTGATAAGCTAAAGGAAAGAGACCTTACCCCAGAGCAGCTAGCGTACCTAGACGCAAACAAAGACGGTGAAGTTAGCGCTGCGGATCTTGAGTTCCTTACTACGTTCTTCCCAAACTACGACCATTGGCAGTCTTGGCAAAACGCTCCTAATGCTGATGGGGATGCGGAAACCAGAGCAGACGTGCCAGTTAACCCAGACATGTACGACATGTTCCCAAATAACCCCGGTGAGTGGTTTGACTACGATCTCGATGGTGTGGGTAGCGTGGCTGATGCTATGGATAACAACAACCCAGAGTCTGCGTATATCCAAACGCAAGCGGAATATGATACGTGGTATGCGAGTTTACCCGACATGGACGGGGATGGTTTGCCCGACATGAGGGATGCGGATATTGACGGTGATGGTTACGACAATATATCTGACCCGTACATGTACGACAATAGGTTTGTTACTGCCGAAGGTTGGGCTAGAGCTGACACCGATGGAGATGGTGTTATAAACCAACATGACCCTTTATGGGAAAATGCTGCAGTTAAAAACGCCGAAGAACATGACGCGTATTATGCATCTTCCGGCTCTGCTGCCGCTTCTGATCTAGGTTGGCAATGGGGTCGAAGGGGTAGTGAAGCTAGTTCTACTAGTTTTGCGCATGGGCAAGAGTTAAAAGACAACGAAGGCCTTTTATATCAAGGATATAGCATACCACTGCGGCCAGAAGAGTTAATCGAAGGGTATCTTGCTATAGCTAATGGAGACTTTGATTGGGTTGACCCAAGATATAATAAGATTTTGGAGTACAGAAATGATGGTGTTCCCCAAAATGAAGGTGGTAGGTTTGCTGGGAGTTGGTACTTAGGTACGTCTGTATCAGGGTTTTTAAATAATTACCTCGGGGAAGCTAGATATGAGACGTTAACAACTGTAAGTAATAGCTCGCTAGCAGAACATTTCTTAGCTTTGTATTCTAAGGGTACGATACTCCCAGACAGCTATAACCCCGAAATATGGCAAGAATCACGTCAGTTTGAAGTACCTATGGGGCAGGACGGCAGTAAGGTAATAACTACCAAGGATATATTTGAACTACAGATGCCAAATCTGGAGGGTGGTAGGCCTGAGATACCTCTCCCACGCGATTTTGTGCGGGGTGTAGACGTTATGCCTTCGGAAGAAGAGCTTGGACAGTATTACATGAATTTGGTTTTGGCCCAGAACAAGAATTTTGATACTGCTGACATGATAATGGACAAGTTTCCTGAAGCAGTTAAAGACATGTGGGATGGGATAGTTAGAGACAAAAAACTTACTAACATTAGTAGTGATTTTTTGTACTTTGAAAAACTAAAAGAATTATTCCCCAGTTCTGAGTTATTGAAAGGGGAGGGCATCTTCACTATAGATACGGACTTGTTGCGGGGTCTTGATTTTGAGGGTGCTGGTACGGATAGTTTCAAAACATGGAATGGTATTGTCGCCGATGCTATAGACAAATTTAACACTGACCCAAAATCCTTAACCTTTGAAGAACGTTATTACTTAGAGGGGTTTAGGCAGCTAGAGACCGACTTACTTTACCGGCCAGAGGTATCCGAAGAAAGGCCAAGCCAATTCGCAGACCTTGATTTAGGATCAGGCACTACTCTAGATGAGCTTGATGACATGTATAAGTACGATCTGGCGGCCAGTATGTACGACAATAGATCTACCTTATTCCCGTATGTGCAAGGTAACGTTACTGACATGTACATGGATAAATACGACGAGTACGGGTACCCATCTACCTACGGATTGAGTATGTTGGGAGGTAGTTACTTTATGAATGGCAACTTGTATTATGTAGACGGCTCTCCGGCGCACCCAAACCACCACATACCGATAGAGGATGCTCTAGCTGACGCATATTCGTCCGTTTGGTATAGCGAAATCTCCGCTCTTGATATGCCTTTATACCAAGAAACTAATATACTTGGATATGAACCTGCTGATATGGCACGGTTGCAAGAGTTATCCGGTAAAGACAGGAATGGTGCCGAAGAAACCGAGTATAGGGCCTTATGGGACAACTTTAATTCTAATAGGTTCTCTTTAGGAGTGCTTAATCACGGGCAAGAACATGACTTTTGGTACGATCCCACTAGGTTGTTTATGAAATGGCCCGAGCATGTTACTAGCGACTTGCGTATAAATAGTGGCACTAACGAAATACAGAACCATAACAACTTGTTACAAAACCTAGAGGATGGTTACTCCCCGTTTGGTGGGCCGGAAAACATGAACCAGTACAACATGTTTAACGTTGAAGATAATGAATACAGCGCAACGCAATATGATGGCGGCCCTACTGGGTGGCTTATGGACATAAGTGGGGGAAATGCTCCTGTTGGTTCTTATAGTATGGTTTGGGTGCAACAACCACCAGAACCCAGCTTTCTTGATATGGCGTTAAACGACCCCGTATTTATCACCGGCGTTAGCCTATTGCCCGGGGGCGCGTTGGTGATAGCAGCAGCAAAATTATTAAACGGGGATACCCTAAAAACATCGGACTACGTTGGTGCTATAGTAGCGGCACTAAAAATATCTGGTAAAGTTAAGTATCCCGATAGTGCCGCCCGTGCCGCTGAGAAAGGCGACAAAGCTGGTAAAGCTGCCGAAGCGGCAGCCCTTGCAGACAACCCTGCGTTAACCGCATTACAAGTGGCCAAGATAGGAGACGCGGCTAATGCAGCCGCCCAAGCACTGGCTTTAGCAGATATAGGGTTGGGGACGTTAACGGCAGCGCAAACGGTTGATGTAGTACGCGTTCTAGGTAGTGGGAACGTAGGAGATGCCCTACTTAGCGTTTTCGGTAAAGAGTACATTGGCAAGGCTCTTGGTGATATAGGCATAGACTTTAGTAAATTTTCTCCAGACATACAAGATGGCATAGTAGACATAGCGACTAACATGTTAAACGGAGATTCTCTTGAAGAGGCTGCTGCAGAGTCTGTTGGTAGGGTAGTCATAGATGAGTTTAACAGTATTACTGGCGCGGACAACTTTTTTGATAGCATGTTAGGCGACGTTAAGGGCGCTTTCAACACCATAGAAAATATAGCTGATGAAGCTATGGACTTCCTAGAGCCTGTTGTTGATGCCGTAAAAGACATACCGGCCTTGCTAAACCTAGAGGGCCTAAAAGGTTCTTTGCCGGGATTTCAGAATGCTCTTAGAGGTGTAGAAGACGCGTTAAAGGCTATCGGGACAGACATAAACAAAGGAATATTAAACCCCGTAGAAGACTTAGTGCTTGGGTCTATGAGTAAATTTACTACCCTAGGCAGCCTAGATTTGAGTTTGACAGGTGATGTAGAAGAAGACATACAAAAATTTGTAGCCGGACTGAGTGCGGCGGGTAAAGAGTCATGGGATGGCCTAGGCGATGGCTTAAAAACTGTATTTGAAGAGGCTATTGGTTCCGAGTTATTAGGTAGGGATTTAAGTGATCAAGATAAAGCTAAGATACTTAGCCGTGAATTAGTATCTGTAGAAGCAATATCTAAATTAGACGGTGCACTAGCAGATGCTATAGGGCCTAAACTACTAACTTCGGCGGTTAGGAACGCGCTAAACGCTGCCATGCTAGGTGGAGCAACGGGGGAAATATTTTTAGCCACGATAGCTCAAGGTACTGTAGAGGCTATTAAGAGTGCGTACCAAGCGGGCGGGTTACAGGCGGTATCGGATGAGTTTTCAGATTTTAGCGATAAAATATCAGGGGACTATGGAGAAGCAAAAGACTTAGCAGCACAATACAACACCCTAGATGACCAATACGTTGGGCTGCTCAACGATAAAAAACGGTATGAAGATGACCTAACAGATATGGTGGCAGAAAGAAACCGACTGAGCGATCTTGCTAATGCCGATTATGCTACACAAGACGATGTTGACAATTTTACCGCGTTTAATGCTCAATACACCGCTGCCGCTCCTGCCATTATAAGCCAAATAAATATATTAGAGGGCGAGATAGAAACCCTACAGCTTGAGTTTGAACCCCTTAGTGTAGCCTATAACAACGCTCTTGGTGAGTTAACTACGGAGACACAGAATTTAGATGCTGCGTTAGCGCTACAGTACGAAGACTTGTATTTAGCTACATTAGTTCAATTTAACCCCGAACTAGCTAACCAAGAAGCATTAGAAGAGTATGCTTCTATAAATAATGTGCAGCCCTCAGATGGCGAAACGGTAACAGCAGCAGATGTAGCGCAGCATTACCTTAGTACGGGTATGAAAGAAGGCGCTCCGGTAACTAACGAAGAGTTTACCACTAGATTAAATGCCGCCGTAGGTAGTAATGTGGCCAAAGCCCTTGAATATAGGGGGGTAGACATAACTCAACTTAGCCCTACACAACTACAAAATATGGCTACAGTTTTATTAAACCAGTCTACTGCCACGGGCGCAGAGTTAATTGAAATATTTGAAAACAACGTTGATGTGCTTGATGCCCAAATAGAACTTGGGGAAGACAATCCTAGCCTAGTAAGTATGTATGACGGTGTTATACAAGAAGCTACAGGAGAATCTAGTTTTGATTTTCGCCTATCGTCAACTATGAGTTTCTTGGGTATGTCGGATGCCGATCTTAGGGACATAAGCATGAACAACGTGTCCTACACGGTAGACCCTAACACTGGAGATATTGTGTGGGGTGGCGACGGACATACTATGCGGGAATGGAACTCTTCAACTCAAGAGTTTGAAACTTACCGTTACGATGTGGGTGGAGGTTTAAAATATCGCCTAAATGAAGATGGTTCTGAACCCCTAGTAAAAGTATATGAACAAACTCCTATGTTTAGTGGTATAGACGATTTAGCAAAAAATAGTCCTGCTTCTTATATGACATTCTTGGCGCAAGCACCTACAGATGCGGCGTTAAATGCTACCGTGCTGCACATGGAAAACATAGAGGCACCCCAAGACCAGATAGACCAAATAAAAGATGTACAAGCAGCGATAGCCGCAGCACCAGAAGATGATGGTCGGTTTGCCGTTCCTGATAGTGAGCTGCCTTGGATAATACGTGTGGCTAGAGATTGGCTACAAACTTCCAAAGACAACGAAGATACGCTAAGGGCGCAAATAGAAGCACTAGAAAGTAAAGATACCTTAGAGGGAGACGAAGAGTTATCCCTGTTGGTACTAAAAGAAGAGCTTGAAAACGTTGAAGGCAACACGCAATTTTTGGCTAATTATGTAGTGAAAACCCCGACTAAAATAAACGCGTTTGTTGAAACCTCACTACGTGGGTTTGGGGCATGGATGCAAGGCATAGGAGCAGAAAAAGAAGCTGATGCATTTAGAAGGCAGGCTTTGGCGGAAGGTAAAAGCCGAGAAGAAGCTGACCAGATATTTAGAGATAAATATGCAGAACTGTCTAGTGATATAGATTATATAAGTGTAGTAGATAATGATGCTACTCAATTACATAACATGATGGAAAGTTTGGCTCGGGGGTATCTACCGGACATATACCTAGAAGATCAAAAAGAAATGTCTGAGAATATAGCTGCTGCAGATGGAGCAATAGATACCGTAACTGCCGTATTTGGTGAGGTTATTGACAAACCAGACGTGTTCTTGGGAACTTACCTAGGGGATGAGCTACCTACATTTTTCGTTAGTTTGGGTATTTCTGCTACTGCCGGTAGGCTCACTAGTCTAGCCTCTACTAAGATTTTAGGTAAAGAAATAGCTGAGGGTCTAGCATCTGGGTCTAGCACTGCTGTAAGCGTCAACGTCATATTAGACCTAGCAGAAGCGTTTGGAGAGACTACATATAGCACGTACGAAGAGGCTAAACTAGAGTTAGAACGTAGTGGGTATGAGGGCGACATAGAGGCAAAGGCTGCGGAAATAGCCATAAAATCGGGTACTGCAGCTACAGTAATGGTAGCCGCCACAGCGCCTTTTGGTGCGTTTGCCTTAGATAATGCAATACTTTCCTCCGCAACTAAAAAAGTAGTTAAGGAAGTGGCCCAGCGTGTTGAAGGTGTTGCTACTACTCTCACTAAAGACACTGCTACAGAGGTAATACAAGGCGGGTTTACTCAAGGCGCTACAGAAGTATACTTGTATAACGCGGGCGTAACAGACAGAGATGTTGCTGGGAACATTGCCGGATCAGCCACTATGGAAGGTTTGGTAGGGGGTACTACAGCGGGCGTAACACTAGGCATGAGCATGCCAACAGACGGAGGAGCAGGGCCTCTAGGTGGAGATCCTTTTGCAAATCTAATATTCTCTAACCCTGACATACAAACAGCGGTTAATTCTGGCAACCCTATAGAAGTACGGCTCGCACTAGAGAATGCTAATGTTGTAGGTACTCCCATGTATGTGGAGGTTATGAACACTGTAGATGATGCAAACTTTACTACAGTTAACGAGCTTGACTATGGGTTTACTTACTTAGGAGTAGACGCTTCTTACCAAGATGCCAAAGGGGTTTTAGATGCTAACCCAGACCTTAAAGAAGTAGACGTTAGAGATGCAGTAGAAGCGTACTGGGTTAATACTTATGGGCAAGAAGCCATAGGTACGGGTCGCACCACCGCGCAACATTATGACATAATACAATATATAACAGCTATGGCTAACGGAGAAGTACCACTAGACCCATCATTCAACTACAATGGGGATAATATGGTATCTGAAGAAGATGTTGCCGTGTATATTAGTAGATTACCGCAACGGGAACAAGATTTATATGCTTCTTACGACGTTAGCACCCACCAAGACACAGGTATAGCCGAAGAATTAGGCGGGATTATAAACATGAATAGTGAAGATTTAAAGAAACTACAGGACAACATAGAGACGTTATTAGCCCGTCCAAACCCGCCTACGCAGCAAGAAATAGTAGACGTACTACTAAACGACCCTGACAATAGTAATATACTGAAAGGGCAAATAGAAACTGCCGTAGCTAACGTGTTTGCATCCGAAGATAGTCAGAAAGCTATCGCTACTGCTGTAGTAGATCAACTAGTAACAGACGGCACTATAAAAACCGAGGCAACTGCGGCAGTAAAAGATGTAGTTGGCGACCCAAATGCAGAAACTCCCGAGGGAATATTTAAATTAGTAGAAGACCTTAAATCACAAATAGGTCTGGGAGAAACTAATTCTGACAACTTAGTAGCCTATATAGACGGAGCTATCGGTACGGCTGTAGAACTTAACGCCGACGGTACTGTAAAAGAAGGCACGGGGTCTGGACTACTAGGTGAGCTGACTGCGCAGGGTGTGTTACAAGACGTAGCTATTGCAGAGATACAGAATATGTTAGGTTCTCCTAGTGAGGGCGATAACCCTGCTACAGGCATATACGCCATAGCTTCAAGTGTAGAAGATGTTGAAGCTGCTATTTCGACGTTAGATGATACTTTGGATCGCCTAGAAACTACGTATGGAGCGTCATTAACTGCGCTCGAGACCAACTTAGGCTTACCTACAAGAACTGAGATGGTCGATGGCGTAGAGGTAACGCAACCGGCTACAGGGTTGTACGCTAAAGTAGAAGAAGCAGTGGCTGCTGGGGTAAATGCGGAGGCAGCGGTAGCTAATATCTTAGGTGAGTATGTAGATTTTGCTGCATTTGAAACGGCATTTAACACTACACTAAATAATAAAATAACTGAAATATCTAACTCTTTTGGTACTGCGCCTGTATACGCGTACGAAGATGATGGCGTGACCGTAAAGCGTGACGACGAAGGTAATCTTGTGTTGGCGCAAGCCGCTACGGGTATTCAAGCCGATATATTTAATGCTATGCAGTTAGAAGGTGCGGAGCGTAACCTCGCCATTATCGCGTTAGACGCTAAGATAGACAGCACAATGACAGAACTGCAGAAGTTCACTACAGAAACAACTGCGAGCGCTATAAAATCTGACATCTTAGATGTGTACTTCCCCGCAAAACCTGCTGATTTTTCCGATGGTAAACAGCTAACTAGCGAGTTAGAGTATATACAGCAACTAGTAGCCACTGGTCAATTAGATGTGGGGTACGACTCCAATAATGATGGGCAGATAACGCAAGAAGATTATGATGCAGTAATTAACAATCTAACGCCCGAACAAGCTACTGCATTAGAAAATTATAACTCGTGGGTTAGTAACAGCACAGGTATAACTCCCGCCCTTGAAGCCTTTGGTACAGATACCGCAACGTCTCTAAAAGTTTTGGACAATAGGATAGCGGCGGTAGAGAACAATGTAATTCAAACCCTAACTGCCAATGTAAACAGTGTAATAGGTTCTCCTAGCGACGGTGTTAACGCTGCTACCGGTATATATAAAGCTATAGCGGATGGCGATTCTGATGTATTGGATGTCTTAGGTAGTAAGGGAGAAGATGGTTCTGGTGTACTCAGAGACCTAGAGCTGTTAGGTTTAAGTAATGCAGAAATAAAAACATTCCTTGATACTAATTTAGGTTTACCTGCTACAGGCGAGATCCCTGCTACAGGTATATATGCTGCTGTTGCCGCGTTAGAGAGCTCAAACAAAGAACGTTACGATGCGTTATCAAAAGAACTAACCACCCTACAAACAAATTTAGATACGGCTATATCTACAGCTGTAACCGACATACAAGCCGAAATAGGTACTCCCTCCACTACTGAGACAAACGATGCTGGTGAAGAAGTAGAAGTACCTGCTACAGGTATATATGCAACTATTGAAGCTAATGTAGCTGCTGGTTTGTCTAGAGATGAAGCCACACAAAAAGCCGTAGCGGACTTAGCAGGGGAGTTAGGTACTACTGAAGCTGAACTTCTAAAAGAGTTAGGTACTACGCAGACTGCATTAGAACTAGGTATAACTACTTTACAAACTGATTTAGAAACTAAGATAGCAGAAAATGAAGCTGCTGGTTTAGAGCGAGATGAAGCTACGCAACAAGCTGTAGCGGACTTAGCAGCTGAGTTAGGTACTACTGAGCAAGATATTCTAGGGCAGTTAGGTACTACACAAGAAGCATTGTCAGGTGAGATAACTGCTGTAGGTGAGCAAGTTACTGGGGTTGAGGAGGATATTGCGGAAGTAGGCGCGAGTATAGAGGATATAGCGACACTACTTGGTAAACCTGCTAACGAAGTAACACAAGAAGATGTAAATATCGCTACTCAATACCTAGATTCAGTGGAACAAGAGAACGAGTTATTGTATGATGTTGATAATAGTGGTACATTCGACCAGACTGATGTAAATTTAATGCAGGACGCGGTTGCTGATCAGGATTATAGTGGGTTTGTAGATTCTGATTTTGGTTTGGCTACAGGCATGTTTGCTACCCAAGAGGCTAACGAAGCACAAATAGCGCAACAACAAGCAGACGCTATCGCACGAGAGGCGCAGTACCAACAAGATCTAGCGGCTAAGGCAGAAGCAGACCAGCAGGCAAGGACAGAGCTTGAGCAAAACATAAAAGCTGATTTCCGACAACAACTGGACTCGCGGGCAGAGGAAGAAGAAAAGCAAAAAATGCTTGATGCATTTACTGCTCCGGGAAGACAGGTAACTACCAAGCCGGGAGACAAAGTTGAGATCCCACAGGCTTATGATTTTGATAGTATCTTTGGTAGTGCAGAGCAAGAAAGTTTTTACAGTGCTGCTAGCCCGTACGGAGACAATTTTTTGAATGATATACTTAACCCTAAACGCCAAGGCACGGCTTATAGAGCTAAGGGCGGTATTATTAAAGACAAAACAGATGAGATATTAAAGATTATCGGAGACAAGTAATGGCAAATTTGCTAGATTATTTTGAGAGTGTTACAGGCAAAGCGTTTGATATGAGCGACGTTAGTTTAGGCGATGTTGCTGCTGTAGGTGGCACTATGTATTTAAATAACAAACTTGGCCTTAGTGACGGCATCCTAAGTGGCACAAAAAAGCCGCCTGTAGGTTATCAAGGTAAGATTGAAGATCTCACAAAAGTAAGAGAGCGAGTAGCTCAACCCGATGCTCCTACTGCAGGGCGGAACGTAGGTATAATGTCCGGTGAAGATAACATGGCAGGTGACATGTATCAAAAAGGCGAAGAGCGTAGGCCGGGCGGTAAAGGTAGACGCTACTTCACTGACAGCATATACGCCAAGAAACCTAAGACTGATATTCCTACTATAGAAGAGGCAGAGGCGCAGGCTAAAGCACAAGCTGTTGAACTAGCAGAAGAAAACAAAAACTTTGCTGCTGGTGGACTTGCGTCTATGGACAATGGTTACTACTTAGGTGGTAAGACTGATGGCATGGCAGATGATGTACCTGCACGTATTGATGGTAATCAAGAAGCTCGTTTGAGTGATGGTGAGTTTGTAATACCTGCTGATGTAGTAAGTCACCTAGGCAACGGTAATTCAGATGCAGGCGCAGACCAGTTACATAGTATGATGAGTGGCGTACGTCAGGCGCGTACAGGCAACCCAGAACAAGGTAAGCAAATAAACCCCCAGCAGTTTATGCCTAAGATGGCGCAGGGTGGACTAGCGCAATATGCGGGTGGTGGTTCTGTATATAAAAACAAACCGTTTAAAAATAAGTTCCCTGACGGTGACGCTGTAGTAGGCGAAGATATGCCCGCGGATCAAACTCAGGGGCCGGGAACAGTGCTAGGTGAAAACGAATCTTTAGCTAACTGGGCGGGGGATTATGTTACTGGCTATCTAGCAAAAGGTCAGGCAGAAGCTGAGACTCCTTACGAAGCCTACGACGGCCCACTAACAGCCGGTACAAGTACACTACAAAATCAAGCCTTTACTGGCATCCTAGATTTAAACAATCCGCTATCGGGGGACTCTGTAACTCAAGACATGGGTGGGTTTACTCCTGACACGTTTAGTCAAGAGCAAGTTGATACGTACATGAACCCGTACACAGATACCGTGATTGACCGTACTGCTGCTGATATGCGCAGACAGAGCCAAGTTGATGCTTTGGGTGATAGGTCTGCTATGACTCGTGCGGGAGCATTTGGTGGTTCTAGGGATGCGTTGCTACGTGCCGAAAGATCTAACAACCTATCAAGAAACATTGGTGATATGTCGGCAGAGCAAAGAGCAGCGGGCTACAACAAAGCGATGGATCAATTTAACACTCAGCAAGATAGAATGAAATCTGCACAAGAACAGCGTAACAAATATGGATTCGATGTCCTAGAAACTCAAGCGGCGGCGGGTCAAGTTCAACGCGACATTGCTTCAGAAGGTATTGCGGCTGACTATGAGCAGTTTAGCGAAGAGCGAGATTATGATAAGAAGATGGTTCAGTACTTGTCCTCTCTTGTTCAGGGACTACCAATCGAAGCCTCGCAAACTGTGTATAGTGAGCCTAGTGAGTTACAAAATTATATTGATACTATTGGCGGGCTTGAAGCACTGCTATCGGCTCTTGGGTTAAGTGAGTCTGAATCGCCCGAGTTAAACTACGATATAAACAACGACGGCGTGGAAGACGCGTATGATGTCGGCCCCGCACAGCCAGTTTAGGAGACTACATAGATGTTAGATGGGATAATGGGAACACTTGACCAACAGGTTAACGATAGAGCTGATAGTATGCAGATGCAGGGTAAGACTAGTACTGTATCTAAAGACCTCCTTGATGTAATGGCTACTCAAAAGATAGCTAGAGACAAAGATACTGCGTTAAAAGAATTACAGATGGCGCAGCAAACAAACCCTAATACTATTAAAGACCAGCTAGAACAAAAAGTTATGGGTATGACGCAGAACGAGATGACCACTCAGACCGGTGGTATACTAGCTAATCGTGCTAAACAACAAGGTAAGCCTCAACCACCAAAACAAGGTGGGATTATGAGTGCTATGGGTGGTGGCAAACCTCCTATGCCTCAAGGTGCTCCTCGTCCTCCTATGCCTCAAGGTGCTCCTCAACCTCCTATGGGTGGTGCTTCTCGTCCTCCAATGGCTGGCCTGCCTAGTGCTATGGGTGGTGGTGCTCCTCGTCCTATGATGGCTAGCGGTGGTATTGTTGGTTTTTACGATGGCGGCCTCAATGACGCACAACGCAGAGCAAAAGAATACCAAGCGTCAAAGGGTGGGCGTAACGTTGAGGCCTTTACTGAGGCATTAAAACGTATAGGGCTAACCCGCGAACAATTTGAGGCATTGTCACCTGCTGAGAAACAAGAAATCCGTGCAACGCTGCCACAAGTAATGCAGGAACTACAGCAAACACGCGACAATTACATGTCTCCTATAGCAAAACTTAAAGACGCTACTAGTCCACAAGCACTTGCAGAAAAAAGAGATAACGCACAGAAGAAAATTATGAAGGCAAACAACCCGGAGATGTTTGCGCAGACGTATCCTGAAGAAGTGAAACCAAACACTGCTGAGTTAGACACTTCTGCTCTCGCTACGCCTAACACGTTCACCGGCGCTCCTAAACCTTCTACGGCTGACATGGGCGGACTTGGCGTTCTTAGGCCACAAGGCGGCGCTCCAGTTATACCCCCAGTTACAGGAGGTATTGCTACTGATACGCAAGAGAAAGTAAACCCTAGAGCAGTTACAGACGCTGCAACAGCGGGTGAGAACATAATATCTGATAGATTTGGAAGTGAGAATAAACAAAAACTACAAGATATGGCTGATGTAGACCCTATGGCAGCAAGAGATGCTGAGCAGACTAGGTTAGATACATTATATGGAAAAACTGCGATAGAAGCCGACTTAAAAAAGGCAGACGCAGGTATTGCTTCAGCGCAGGCAGCTTATGATAGCCCTGAGAAGCGTAGACAAAGAGACCTAGAAGGCTTCAGACGTGCAGGCGTAGGTGGCATGCGTCAAGTACAACAGAGCAGAGATGAGTTATCTATAAAGCGTGCACGCCAGTTTAAGGATGATACAATCAAAAATGCTGATGAGTCCTATAAACGCGCAGAGAAAATAGATGCCGGCACTAGTACTATGCTTAAAGATATGCTGGGGCAACAAAAAGCGGCTTTGGGTAGCCTTGAAAGTTTAGCTAACAACGACCAAATCACAAAACAAAACATGATGCAACTACAGGGGAACCTTGAAGGAAAAGTTCAAGACCAACTGTTAAAGATGATGGAGATAGAATCTACCAATGCTTTGCGTGCTAGCATACAAAATGCCACTACTATTACAGAGTTAAACTCAGTATGGGCTAAGTATATGAACAACGTGCAGACATTAGCAGCAGAAAAACTTTCTGAGTTAATGCCGCAAGCACAAGAAATCATTGCTAAAGGCGACAATGCATCAGCACCAGAATTAAGAATGCTCAAAAACGCAGAAGAAATGATATCAGGAATTATTTATGCGGAAACTGCAGCTATTAATCAGATGTTTACTAGGCAGATGGCTCAACTAAACCCTCAACTAGCTAAGTTAAACCTTGGAAGTAGTCTAGCTAGTATGGGAGGAATGCCTAAACTACAAAGTCTACAACAGTCAGGCATAGGAGGTGTTCCAACTTCCTCTACGGGTACTCAGCTAAGCACTCCCGCTGCTAAGGCGGATTTCCTAACATTCGGACAAAAACCATAAGGCTTTATAGATGCCTACATCAAACGAAGTATTATCGGCTTCTGCACGTGCAGCCCGAGAAGGAAATCAAGCTGCGGCTGATCGCCTATTTAATGAATTTAAAAGAATACAAAAAATAGAGTTAGAGCAGCAATACGGAAGAAGTCTTGACGGGGCTGCTGCAACCGAAGAAGCAGGGTTCCTTGAAAACTTAGGCACAGGTGTGGCTTCTGGCTTTGTGGGTACGTTAGAAACTGCTGCTATCGGTGCAGCTACATTGCTTGAAGAAGAAAACGAACTCAAAGCGCGTAAAAAGATTCAAGACTTTGCTGACAAGTTTACTCCTGAAGGTGGTGACAAAGACTCTCTCACATATAAGGTATCTTCAGGGCTTGGCTCTCTAGGTGCTTTTGCACCCACGGCTTTCTTAGGCCCTGCTGCTCTACCCGCTGCGGGTGCTATAGCCCTTGGCGCTGGTGCTGGTGAAGCCTCCGAACGTGCTAGAGACTATGGTGCCACTGAAGAAGAGAGAAGCGCAGCTAGCTTACGTGGTGCTGCTATTGGTGCTACAGAACTTCTACCTCTTGGGAGACTAGCTAGCACATTAAAAATTCCCGGACTGCCCAAGTTCCTAGATAAACTATCAGGTAAAGTTACTCCCGAAACTACTAAGGGTATACGTAATAAACTACAACGTATGGCTGGTACTGGGGTATCTGAAGGCGCGCAGGAAGCCACTGCTGCTATCTTACAAAACTTAAACGAAGCGGGTTACAACCCAGACCAAGTTATGTTTGAAATGGGGGTAGTAGAAGAAGGTGCTATTGGTGGTAGTGCCGGTGCTATATTCCAAGGCGTGGTTGACCTGCTAGTGCCTAAAACAGGTAAAGGTAAAAAGTCTAAAACCGAAGACAAACCGGAAACACAAGAAGAATTTGACGCTAGACAAGAGCGGGCCCGGGCGGAACGTGGTGATACACAGCCTGACTTGTTCTCAGATGAATTAGACGATGCTGAAATAGCAGAGCTAGATAAGGCGGAAGAAAAAAACGAAGCTGAGAGAGAACGTCTAGAAGACCCCGACGAAGTAGAGTTTGACATGCTTCTTGCGGAAGAAGGGCGTGAAGAAAAAGAAAAAGAAGAAGCTAGAGAGCAAGAACAGCGTGATAGACAGATTACTATAGATGAAGCTATAGAAGACGATAAAGATAAAGAATACGATAAGGGTGTAGCTGAAGGGTTTAAGACCCTCGAGGACAAAAGAGAACGGGAAAGAAAGACGGGTATAGTAGACCGTAAACGTGACGCTGGGCAGCAAACGAAAACTATCATGGGTCGTAGAACTGTAATGGACTCCGTGCTAGACGAAGATACTACTGGCGACTTTAATGTAATAAAAAACAAGTTTGAAGATGCCCTTATCGCTAAAGGGTATAGAGACTCTAAGACTACTAACGGAGAAAATGCACGCCTAAAGACTTTATTGCGGAAGCAAAGAAAAGGGCAGGATTTATTGCCTTCTGACTCGGATTTGAGTACATTAGAAGCTCAAATTAAGGAGAAAGGCGATGTTAGAGAGCAAGTTACTACAACACCTGACACAAAAACAACTGGAGACAGCGTTCCTAGTGGTGCAGGAGTCGTGGGAGTCGAGCGTACTGAGAGTGCCAAAGAGTCTGGAAGACCTAAGCAAGGAAGACTGGATGATAGTGAGCGTGACACTGGAAGACCTGCTAGACGAAAGGGACAGCCAGCTTCTGCACTAGGGTTAAAACCGGGGCAAAAGATAGACCTTACTACCCTACAAAACCAAGTCAAAGCCCAAAAACAAGACACCGCTGAACGTGAGGGGCCTGCGCTTAAAAAACCAAAAGACGCTAAGTTGCAAGTAAAAGATCCTGACTCGCTTCCTACCATAAACCTCAAAACAAAAAAACTACGTTACAAAACTAGTGGTGCTAGATTAATAAAACCACACACCTCATACCAACAAGACCTTGGGGCTTTGAGTCGAGTATCAGGCATGAAACCTGCTAAGGATATAGGTAGGTTGTCTCAAGATGCTAAGAAAGTTTTAGCAAAACCTGAGCGAGAGCGCACTGCCGAGGAAAAACAGTTATTAGCGGAAGATCAAAAGTTAATGACTGGGCAGAAAGATACGCTAACAGATCTAAACGTAGTATCTAAATATATTTCTAGTTTTGATAGTCCTTTGGATGCGTTATATAGCGCGTTGTATGAAGTGGCTGAAGGCGGCTCACAGATGAAAACTCCGAGTGATAAGAAACTTGGTAAGTTAGCGTCGTTTTCAAAAACAGATCCTATGAAACCCTACGTACAAGACCTTGGCGTAAGAAAAGCCAAAAAAGTTTTAGCGTGGGCAAAGAAAAACCTAAGTGAAGAGACGAATGCACAGCTCGCCGCCCGCGAAAAAGAAATCAATACTGCTATAAAAGTAGAAGTAGAGAAAAGCAAGACTAAAGCGGAACGTAACCAAGAAAAACTAGAACGGCAAGCCCGAGTAAACAAAACAGACCCCGAGGCAACTGACCGCAGACGTAAGAGCGTAGCTGATAGGATTGAGCAGCGGGCAGCTAAGAAAGCGGGTGAGGCAGTAAAAACGGTTAAGGCTAGTAAAACTGAAAAAGCCAAGCAAGACGCGGATGCTAATTTCTTTAAGGTGCTAAACAACCCCAAAACAAATTTAAGTGACGCTAACACATTCCAAAAAGCTAGGGACTACGCAGAGAAAGGTGTAAACCCGAAAGAAAATTTAGAGTTGCTTGATGAAGCGGCTTCAACCGGTGTAGTTAGCAGGCTTGAAACTAAGCAAGCCACTAAAAATCTATCTGAGCAAAAAGCAGAACTTGGGCAAGTTAAACCTAAGAAGAAAACTTCTAAACAAAAAGCTATGGAAAAGGCTTATAAAAAGTTTGAGGGCAAAGACGGTGTAACTAGGCGCGATGTACTAGCTGCATACAGCCTTTATGGCGAGGCCTACCTTCTAAAAGATGCTACTACACAAGAAGTATTAGCGGCAGGTGAAATGAGAGGTACGTTGCTCGACTTTAACTACAACTTCCATAAGACAGATAAGGAACTAAGTAAAGCCCTGCAAACTCCTATTAGCGACAAGATACAGTCTTTGCTACAAGAAGGAGATATAAAAGGTGCGTTGTTAGAAGTAGCGGCATTGGCTAAGTCTCCACAGCTAAAACGTATAGCGCGTGCGTTGGCAGAAAATATGGGCAACACGCAAGTTAAGTACACTACTACTAAAGAGATGGTTGAGATAGGTTTCCTAGAAGCTAACGAGAAAGATTATGTCGCAGGTATGTTTGGACATAGAGAAAATATTATACTCTTAAACATTGATCGCCCAGTAACATTACATACGTTAGTACATGAAGCTACCCACGCAGCGGTAGACGTTGCTATGCTTAGAAACAAGTCTATGCCAACTGTTAAGTTTATTAGTAACTTATATACAGAAATAAAAGATCAGCTAGGTACCGCATACGGAGCAGAAAACATATACGAGTTTGTAGCTGAAGCGATGAGTAACCCAGCGTTCCGTAAACGCCTCTCCGAGATTAGAGTTGGAGAGAGTAATGCCCTTGTACGGTTTGCGCGTGGGGTAGCAAATATAATTCGTCGGTTGTTAGGGATGGACATTAAGCCTGTTGATACCAGTAAACGGATAGACTTAGATATATTTGATGGTGTTGTTATGCAGATTATGGAGCCTAACCCTGATGCAGTAGACACATTACCATTAGAGCCTAGCAAGTTAAGCCAAGCAATAAAGGATGTTATTAACCCTACTGGTAAGAAGACGCGAGGGGTTATAACTTGGATCTCCGATTTCATAAAAAATAAACGCCCTAAAGGTAGTAGTTTAAAAGCACTAACTAAAATAATGAACCTGCAATCTTTGGCGGATTTAGCTAAGCTAAGTAGTGTTGGGCTAGGGGATACAGGACAACAACTGTTGGTTGATATTGAGAATCAGCAAGGCTTACTTGAACAGTATAAAGCTGGGGTAGATAAAGTACTTGAAAGCTATAAAGCCTTTACTAAAAAGTATGGTACAGAGGCTAAACAAGTTTTAGACCGTATTGTATATAACACCGAGTACGGTGCTACCATATACCAAGTAGACCCGACCAAACCTAGAAGTGACTATGAAGGTATATTTAAAGACGGAAACAGCCTAGAAGAAGTCTACGATCTACAACAGAAGCAGCTTGACTTGTTAGAAGGTGCAGAGAGAGATGCTGTGTTGGAACAATTTACTTCTATGCGTGATGAGTATAAAAAGCAATGGTCTCGCTTACGGAAAGCCTTGAAGGTAGAGTTTAACTCTTTAGCTAAAGACGGGGATTCAAAAACTATTAACGACGTAGCCACGCGGATGGATAAAGCGTTGTTTGCTAAGGGCGAGTTGGATGTGTATTTCCCGTTAGTGAGGGAAGGTAAGTTCCGAGTATCTTTTAAATACAACCCCGAGGCAAGACCAGAAGCACTGGAAAAAGGTTTCCTAATGTTTGAAAATATATCCGAGCGAGACGCTTTCGTAGCGGATATACCCAACAATCCTGACATACTTACTGGCTCAGAGGTTGTGTATGATACGGACTTAACAGCTAGTGAGGTGTATAAAGATGCGCCCAGTGGCTCTTTTGTTTCTGATATTCTTGGGGTTCTCAAGGATGGTAAAGTAGATACTGAAGTACAAGACCAAATACTACGTATGTACGTTAACGCGTTACCTGAAACATCTTACGCTAGATCGCTTACAAAGCGTATCGGTACATTTGGTTATATACAAGACGTGCAAGTAGCCATGAAAAACAAAGGGTACTCGTTAGCCTCACAATCAGCAAAAATTGAAAGTGCTGCCAACATACGCGCTTCGATAAAAGATATTAGAGATGCTAAAGACCAAGTTAAGAATAATCCTTATGCTACAGTTGTTGCTGATACCCTTATAAATGACCATGCTAAATTTGCAATGTCGGGGGCAAACCACAAAGGCCTAGAAGAATACTTTAAGCGAGCAAACCAAGTAGCGTTTATCTATACGCTGGGCTTTAATATATCTTCGGCAATCGTTAACTTGTCCCAAATACCTTTGTTTGCTGTTCCTATGTTGGCTCCACGCTATGGCCTAGATAAGACAATCGCGGCTTTTACCAAGGGAGCTAAGGTGGTCGGTTCCGCTAAGTTAAGTGTGTTGGAGTATTACGACATAACAGGTGAAGGGCAGGGCGCTACATATACACTAAAAGAGAGCATGAAGGAAGATATACGTGATAACTCTGGCACTGCCGCAGAAGCCGAGGCACGCATAGAGGAACTAATTAGGCTACAACCCCTAATAAAAATGGCTCACTTACGGGGCAAACTACCTAAAGTAGACACCCTACAGGAAGTAGGCGTAAATGAACGTGCTAATTTCTTAGATAAAATATCACACTTGTCTGCCTATGCTTTCCAAGCGGCTGAGCGGTTTAACACCCAGTCTACCTTAATTGCTACATACGAATTGGCGCTTGATAAGATAAATGAAGCTAAAGCTGAGGGCACTACATATTTCAGCCTAGTTCAGGGACAGGACATAAAAGTTGCAGATATGAGCGACACTGACATAGCTAGAATGGCCGCTGAAGATTCTCTATACCACACACAAGAAGTTAACTCTGGCTCTAGATTAGAAACTGCACCGCCATTATCTAAGCAAGGCCTTGGTAGGGTGGCGTTTATGTATAAGACTTATGGCGTACAGATGTATTACAGCATGATAAAGTCTTCGTTAATTGCTACAGATAAGGTATTTACTACTAATAGTGAACAACGGAAGATAGCTAGAAGGCAGTTGATGGGCCTACATTTAAGTGCTGTGTTGTTTGCAGGTCTAGGTGGTATCCCCCTATACGGTCTAGTTTCAATGATCTACGATTTGTTTGCTGAGGATGATGAGGATACTGCGGACGAGGCACTGCGTAAGTATGTGGGGGAGCTTGGGTTCAAAGGCCCTCTATCTAACCTAACGGGTTCCGACGTAGCCGCGAGACTAAAACTTACGGACTTGTTGTTCCAAGAAAATAGGTTTATGCGTGACCCTAGCCTAGAAGAAATGGCAGGTTATTATATTGGTGGCCCTGCGTTGAGTACAGGCAAGCGGTTAGCTAGGGCGGTTGGTGACTTTGTTGAGGGGGAGACACAGCGTGGGTTTGAAAGTTTGTCTCCCGGAGGTATTGGTAACGTGTTACAAGCGGCTAGGTATTTCCAAGACGACGGTATAGGGACGCGTAGGGGCGACTTTATATACGAGGACATATCTGCGGGAGAGATTGCTAGTAAGGCTATAGGTTTTGCTCCACTAGACTACACGTTCCAAGTAGAACAAAACTCTAGAAATAAACGTGTAGATAGGGCTATAAGCGAAGAAAAAACTAAATTGCTTAAAAAGTATTATGTAGCCCTACGGTTTTCGGACTACATGGAAATGGCTAGCATTAGGCGTAAGATGAAAGAGTTCAATAAAAAGAACCCAACTGTTCAGATTACTGCCAAGAATATAATCAAGTCTATGAAGTCACACGTCAAGACTAGTGTTAACATGCACAATGGAGTTACTATATCTCCCATCCTACAATATGCTATTGATAAGAGTAACAGAGAATATAAGCAGTTCTAAAAAAAACTCCCCGATGCCTCGGAACATCAGGGAGCAAGGAAAGTAACAAAGTAGCGAAGGGGAAGTGCTACTTTGTATCCTAAAACTTTATGTTGTACGCCATATACGTACTCCTAACTTCTCACCCTCTATCGTGGTTTTGGCTAGGTATTTCCACCCTTTGGATTTAAATATAACGTTAACTTGTTCTCGTGCTTTACGAGCATTGATGCAGGGTATAAACACCGAAGCGCCCACCCCCATGCTACCCCAACGTACGACAATACGTACGCCATCAGGTGCTATATCATCAAGTTTCCGCATCTTCTTCTATATCAACCGCAGAACAATCTATGCATAACACATGTGAGGGGGGCATTTGTGTGGGTGTACCCTTAGTCAAACGTATTTTCATACTCTTACCATTAAACTTATCTTTTAGTTCTTGTATCAAAGAACTATAGTTTATCTGTTGCTTACCACACCATGCTTTTAGCACTTTAGGTATTATGTATAGCTTCTTAACGTCAGTCTCATACCTGCCAACCAAGCGCATACGTGGGTCAGACTCGGGTATTACTAAGTCGTCCATACCATTACCTTGCTGCTTACGTAGGTCATCAGTGCTTTTAATTTTTAGTAGGCTACCCCAATGCTCATGCACAAAGTCATTCAATACATCTGACGTAGAAGATATTAGATCGTTAGACGTAACACGGTTCTCTTGTAATAGTTTAAGGACATACTTAAAGAACTTCTCAGTATCGTAATCAATTAGCCCTATGCGTTTAGCTATCAACATGCCTGTAACCGATGCAGTAGCGCCCGCTGACCAGAACCTATCTTGTGCTGTAAGTCCTGCGGCTTTATCTAACTTCTGTTGCACTTCTAGTAATAGGCGTTGTACTTCTTCTATGTTATCCATTACCCACTGCATGTAGATAACTCCTGCTGTACCGTATGTATTCTCAGCGCTAGTAGCGAATGCGTCTGTAAGGTGTTTAGTCTTAGACGCATCAAATAACTTAACCGCTTTGGTTTCTAGCATACGAGCCGCTTCGGCCTTCGGAGCATTCTTGAAAGTGCTGATACGTTCTATCACACTAGTGTTGCCTGTAGATACAGATAACAAACTCCAAGGCTCACCACGTGTTCTTTCTGTATTAGAGTTACCCGACATACGATTACGTTGCTTGCCACTAGTTAACTGATACACAAGGTCAGATAGCTGTTCACCCTTACCATTCGTTAACTCATCAATATATAAAGGTAGGTTCTTGTACACCTCACCACGCAACATAACTGAGTTACGGGTATCCTTGGCATCAACTACTAACTGCTTTGGGTTGCCCCAAACAGACGCTCCTACGTACATGGCGGTGGTCTTACCTAACCCAGAGTCCTTACTATGCACGTGGAAGCCCGAACATGCGACTGGCATAAGCGACATAAGGGGTGAACCGAAAGAAGTAGCTACCATATATTGGTGTAACTCAAAGCCATCTCTATTGTAGAAATTAGCCATGTTCTTCCATTGTTCCAGAGAACCTTTAGGCTTAAACGCACTCATCAAACCTGCTGTTGCCTGTGATGGTGGGTTACTCTTAACACCATTTCTTGATATTTCTTGGTTGCCTACAACAAACGCATCATGGTTATCATCAGTCCAACCAAATTGAATGCGAGCCTTATCAGCTTTTGCAGTAGCCTGTAACTCGTTAATCCAAGTAGTCATATAAGTCATAAGTTTATCCATCTTTGTTACTGCCACGCCTTGCATGGACATTTGCTTTCTAAATTCTTCTCGTGAGGTTATCGCTGTAAGAGGTACAGTGAACTCACGCACGCCATCTTGTGGTAGGTGTAAACGTATTACTACAACTTCGCCAAGATCTATATCTACAATACGGTTCACGATATAAATGTCGTTGTGATATATAAGTTCTTCGTCTGGTTCGCCTTCATCGTTAGATGTGCGTATATAAACACCACCATTATTAGCACCCCTAAAGTATGGCTTAGGGTATGTCGGAATCACATACGTAGTGGTGGGAGCATTCGGTAAGTCCAACGCAGGTACTTCTACTACGTTATCTTCTGGCGTAGCTTCTCTTACACTGCTACCCAATGATATGGGAGACTTTATCTTGCCCCAGTGCGGACACTTAGTACATACGTCAGGCTTAAACTCATCAAAGTGAGAGCATAGGTAAGGCCCTTTAATCTTATCGAACTTATCCTGTGTCTGTTCTGGAGAATACTCAGGGTGGTTCTTAGACATGACGTGGGCGGCTTTCTTACCATCAGAACAGAACTTAGCAATAGATAATCCTGCTCGCCATATAGGTTCGCTACACCCATCTTGATTAACTACTATGTCAACCAACTGCGCACAGCTAGATTCTCTAGTAATAATATCTTTGAACTTGTGTTGCTTGTTACCCATCAACGCTTCCATCATAGCGGTAGCAGGTTGTGACTCTATCTTCTGTGGTACTGGTATCTGGTCAGCACCAATTAGCTGAGCAAACTCTTCAAGGCTTACAGGCTCAGGTACGTGTTCACTATAAAATTCAACTGGGGATGGTGGCTCAGTCTTGTGGTTGTGTGTCGTTGGTATGCGCAGTACCCTAGCCGCATCGGCAGTTACTGATGGGTCAATTACAAACCCGTGATTCTTACACAACTGTTTCAAGTGATCTGCAACAGGCTTCCAATCGTCCCTGCTAACAGCTTTAGACAAAGGCCAGTAACAATGTACCCCCCTACCAGAATCAACTAGCAGTGGGCGTGGTAACTCAACCTTCTTACAAAATCTTTGTAGGGCTTGAAGACCTTCCTTCTTGGTTGGATAATCTCTGCCTTCCCCGCAGTCGATGTCCATAAAGAAAGATTTTAACTGTTTTACGTTGTCAGCTACACGAGAACCACTTTCTTCAAACGTAGCCAGTGCAAAGTATGGGCTATACCCAC
>Ga0209603_1001032_pt1 | contig 30260 bp, 21 predicted proteins | sample COGITO_mtgs_1206_FD_184812 | JGI IMG/M metagenome (GOLD analysis project Ga0209603, IMG submission 184812) | Pelagic marine microbial communities from North Sea - COGITO_mtgs_120607 (SPAdes) (version 2) | ecosystem: Environmental > Aquatic > Marine > Epipelagic ... | reverse complement strand
GGGTGCTCTACCGGGGCTATGTTCGGGATGCTGACCTTGCGAGCCAGGGTGCGGGTTCACTGCTCGACACGGTTGAGGAACAGGACCAATGGGTCATTGAGTTGGTGCAACGGGGGATGGCTTCGTCGGTTTACGAACGTGGCAGATATTCCCCCACGAGGGAACAAGGCGTGCATCATTTCCATCGGATGCTGGGGAAACTGTTTGATGAGGACCAGTGAGCACGGTGTGTCATCGACCTATTTTAGACATCTCATGCGGAATTACTGAGATTAGAAATCAAGTGAATCCATCATAGAGGAAAAAATGGAGAAGAGGTTGAGGGGCAAAGTGATTCAGTATTCACAACAGAGGCGCTATCCATTTCGCTTGCAATCTTTGTAGCAACTGTTGCAGTGTTTTATTTTGCTTACAACCGCACAGATTCTAATTAAACTTCAATCCATGCTTGAAGCAAGGCTTGGCCAAGTGCTTTTCCTTGAGCATCTAAGCGTCGAGAAGTTGTTCCCCCACCTTGTAAGACATTGTGAATAATACAATTCAATGAATGAATACTTTCAATCGAATAAATTTCAAAAGGCCCCTCGGTCCACCCTTCAAACCAAGATTTAAGGATCTCAGTTGTAATTCCCTGTTTGAGAATTTCAAAAGCCTCTTCATCATGAGCAATTAGGGCAATATTGACCAAATCCCCCTTGTCTCCTGAGCGTGCATGAGCAAGTTCTCGAAGGTAAACACGTTTTGATTTCATCAATTAACCGCCTTCCAAATTCGTGGCATATGAAGCCGCCTCCTTATTACCCGAGCAACGGCCAATTTCGTTCTTGAATCAGAATTCATCATCACGTTGTCAATACGAGTAGTTACATTGCGTTTTAGCCACGGATATCTCTCTTCAATTTCAGAGCGAAGAGTGTGAATAAATGTAATTTCGACTTGTTCTTCTACATGCTCACGTCTGATGGAGGTTGGGAAAAATGCAAGTTGTTTGCGAGGCTTAGAACGTGCGCTATAACCTGAAACACCTGCTGGGCCGGTAAGGACTAGTGGTGCGATTTCAGATGCAAAAACATTGAGAGATTGCCTATTTGTTGATGACACCCCCCAGCGAACAAGTATTTCCCTAGGGTTTGAATTAGTTGTTTTATCGAGAAGTTTTCTCAAGCCTAAAGGTAATGATGCGCCTGCTCCAAAGAATTCAGTTTCGATGATGATATCTTTTAGATGCGCCACTCGCTTTCGAAGAATCTTGTCGGTTTGTTGTGCTTTTGCTAACGGTTCTGGGCCAGGCACTAGTAGTTGAGATGTAATGAAATATGCATCATGATAACAGGATGAAATCTTGAGTCTTTCAGGGGGAATTCGTCCTGAAACTGAAGAAACCTTAACTTGATTATCGCCTAACTCCTCGATAGAAACCATTGAAATATCGACAATAACATCAGGAGTAATATAATTCGAGGGGTCATCAATTTCGTACAATAATTGCTCTATCACAGAAGCTCTATTGACAATACCTCCACCCTTAGATTTCGTTATGATCGATGAACCATCAAAACTAATTTTTGCAATTGGATATGAAATATCACTAATGTCAATATTTGCTGGAAGATTTGTAAAATTACCACCACAAACCTGGGCTCCACATTCAATTAGATGGCCTGCAACCGACCATCCTGCCAAGAGGTCTAGAGATTCTTGTTCTTCTTTTTCACTCCATGAGTGTATGGGCCCGCAAATAGGGAGGCTCTCATTTTCAGCATTCTGTGCCCAACCTGATGCGTGAAGCATGCATCCAACAATGAGGGATGCATCTGCAACTCTGCCAGTGATTACAATATCAGCACCCTTTGCAATTGACCTTCCAATCGGGCCGGCCCCAAGGTAAGCGTTGGCGGCAATAATTTCATCATGATGGAGTAGAGGCTCTTTTGATTTGTCAAACATATGTTGAAATTGCTCCCCCTCCTTTGCGGAAGAATGGAGAATCGAAAGGACATTATCACCAGTGACAACTGCTACTTGGCAATTTGTCCAACCGATAGAGCATGCAACATCTAGGACCATTTGAGCACATGAAACTGGATTTACGCCACCAGCATTCGTGACCAATCGCACACCTTTTTCACGAAGTAGAGAGATCCCTCCCTTTTTTAACCACCTTTCTAAATCGGTAGCCCAACCTAATTTTGGGTTCGAACTGTAAGATTTTGACATGATTGACATTGTGACTTCTGCTAGGTAATCCATTGTGATATAATCCAAGTCATTGTGAGTTAGCATGTCCACTGGAGCATAAGTTCTGTCACCCCAAAATCCACCGGCACCACCGATGAGAACACTTGGTGTAGTGGAAGTTACCTTCCCAATTTTTGACTTCTTAACCATTCTTTTCGTAGATGAATAAAAATGCTTCGTCATAAACCTTTGGCTTACATGTATTTCCTAAAGACATTGGTCACGGTGTGTCCACAACCGCGCCAGCTCATTGCGTCCAACGTTCCCAGGAACCAGAAACACGGTTGCGAATGAACCAATTTCCACTGCCTGAAGGAAGTTCAAGATACTCGTATCCGTCCTCTGAAACATCACCCTTGACATCATCGCTGGGTGCGGTGTCAACTGCCATACCCTCTTCTTCAAAGGGGTCAATTGAGGCTTGGTCCATTGAAATCTTCTCGTTCAACAACGCCATTCGTTCACCGGTATCAAGCGTATCTGACAACCCGAAGTAGACGTCGTTATGAGCGATGTGCTCCAACTCATCGGGATTGGTTTTCATCAATTCGTCAATGATGGTAAACAATTTCTCTCTCGTATCTTTCTTGATTTGGTTGTTCGTGTAACGCGCCGTCAAATCAGCCTTTAGATCCAGAAGTTCCTGATTCAGTTCGTTGGGTTCGCTGAAGTATGCTTGAACAACCGACTGAAGATAGGTGAGTTCATTTTCTTCTTCCTGTGACAACTTTGAATTGCGACGCAGTACCTGCACCCAACGGAAGGTATCTGGAAGCACTGAGGCCACCATATTCGTCTGTAACAGGGAGAAAAGAGCCAGCAAAATAGCACCAATACCAACGGTTTGAGCGAGTTCTCCCGACATGAAGCCCTCACTTTCGGTTTGAACCTGTATTGGTTCGTCCTCGACTGTTTCACAACCGAGAGAATTGACTACAGCCCCTGCAGGAGTTTCAAGACACTGGTCTTCGCTGTCAAGAACACCATCACCGTCGCCGTCAAGTTCCACAACATCGTCCACTTCGAACATGTTAGGAACGCCGTCGCCGTCATCGTCAACGCAGCCAAAAAATCCGGTAGCGCTTGAGTTTCCATTTGCCTCAGGGCAATAATCTGCGAGCACTGCCCCTTGCACGTACGCACCAATACCCATGCTGATTCGAGTTTGGTTCCATGAGCCGTTGCCCCAATTATCACCGTAGCCATCACCGTCGAGGTCAGACCATTGTGATGGGACATTGACAAAGAGGTCGGGGCTTGCGCCGTCTGGGTTATCACCGTATCCGTCACCATCGGAGTCCCTCCATTGTGTCAGGTCGTTGGGGAAGTCGTCTTGCAAATCAACGATCGTGTCCCCGTCGGTATCAAGGAAATTGTCCAGCAGTGGGTATTGGTCGGCGTTGTCGCCGATTCCGTCTCCATCGGTGTCCATCGTTTCCGAGGCGTCGTTGGGGAACGCATCAGCGTTATCTCCAACACCGTCGCCATCGGAGTCCATTGTCTCGTTGGGGTCGAAGGGGAACGCGTCACCGTTATCCCCAGCACCGTCACCGTCACTGTCCATGTACTCGAAGTAATTGAGCGGGAAGACGTCTGCATTATCGCCCACGCCATCGCCATCAGAATCCATCGTTTCATTCGCATCAAGGGGGAACGCATCACCGTTATCACCCACGCCATCACCGTCCGAATCCATCGTTTCATTCGCATCGTTCGGGAAGAGATCGGTGTTGTCACCTACGCCGTCCCCATCGCTGTCCATCCATTCAGTAGGGTTGTTCGGGAATGCATCGCCAGCGTTGCTGTAGCCATCAGCGTCGCTGTCGGGGCAGCCGTTGAGGTCAACGGTTGAGGTGCCGGCGTCGTTGGGACAGTCGTCGTTATCGTTGAGCACACCGTCCATGTCGACATCATCAGGGGAAACATACTGGAACGCAAGACCCAAATCAAGCGATGAGCCTTGGTCGCCAAAGAGTTTCAGATCAACTTGTTCCGCAACGGAGCCCGCAGGCGGTGTTGTGACGCGGATGGTGGTGTCGTTCACCACGGTTCCGGTCACGGAACCATACGTGCCAAATTGGACCGTGATTCCTTGATTAAGGTACATTCCTGTGGACCGGTTGGCGTACTTGAGTTGGTCGTTGGTTTGATCGTAATATGCGATGTGAACCATGTTGTTTTCATCGACGAAAATATCGTTATTCCCCCCGACATTTCCTGCCGTATCAACGGTCATTGATTGGAACGAACCACCAGGGGTCTTCATGGTATATCCAAGGTTTGAGCCACCACTGTATTCAGAGATGTGAATGATGTCAAAAGCATCGATGTCCATACTAAATTCATTTCTTGACGTACCCTGATGTGAAACGGCCCAAGCAGAGCCTGAGTAACCGTCCGCATAGTATACAGAATTCCCAGCAGAATTGCTGGCGTAGATGAGATGAAGTTGGTCGTTTGAATCGACGGCCATAGCGCTGTGATAGCCTACGCCATTGCCGTTATCTACGGTATAGCGCTGCCATGTACCTGTGGTGTTTGAGGCGATTCTCATGTCCATATTCGAGTGGTGCCTGTAAGCCACGTGTACGAAGCCGTTTGAGTCAACAGCGATGGAAGAGTCACAGCCGACGTACGTGCTGGTCGAATCCAATCCAACCGTTTTCCAAATAGCACCATCATGGTAGGCGAGCATAGCTTGATTGCAGAGGTATCCCGACCTTGAGTACGAGATGTGTGGATTGTCTTGCGCATCAAGAGCGATTGATACTTGGTCGTTTTGGACGCTACCTTGGCTCCATTGAGAGGTCCATGATGTTCCATCAAACATTTCGTATTTGAGGTATCCAGTGGTACCCGATTGTTTGAGATAATGAGCGAGATGAATGTTGTCGTTGCCGTCAATAATAATGTCAATGTTTCGACAACCGTAGCAATTTTTAATCATGGAATGAGCCCATGATGCGCCATCAAAAGTACTGTGCCATAGTTGGTCGTCCTGCCAACTCTGACTGACAATATGAACCGTCCCGTTGGAATCAACTCCAATGGACGGGTCCACCCCATTTGCAGTAGCGTAGTTTGCTGTGCTCGTGGTCCACGTGTAAGCCTCACCATCGCTGGTGACGTTCATGAACGCCATGTCCAAAAATCCAGTCCCAGTTATGGTCAATTCCTCACCACCGGTCGTCCAGCCATTCGCCGGACTCATGCTGTAGGTTGTTGAGCGTCCCGCAGCTTCGTGAACGTTCTGAGAGAAATCGGCCGTTGAATCCGTTGGATGTTGATTGCCCATCATTAAGAACGGAGTCAACGCGACTACGAGTAACAGTGCTGTAACCATGTACGGGCCCTGTCGCATGGCTATGCATTGCAGGCCACGATTAAAAGACATAGCGTCGTTCATCACTCAAAACATGAACGATGAGGGCATTGGTGTTGGAATCTCATCGCGCGAACTCCGTCAAACGCACGGTTGAGGTGCGGCCGAGACCCCTTGCGAACACCTAATAGGGTAGTCCCAACGACATAGAAACCATGGAAGCAAACGAATGTTTCATAGCAAGCGTAGGCAAAGATTGGCATAAAATCTCAAATTGCAACGTCCACATGAACGTCAAGCGAAGACTCCAACGAACGGTTATTCGTGGACAAGAGGGTGATGACTTGCTGGATGAGGGTTCAGAATCAGCAGAATACACGATTTCAGGAAACATGTCATTGAACGAATACAAAGAAATCCTCATCATCTTCAGGTCGGGCCAGCCATGGTTCCATGACCCTTTTGAAGAGCGCCAAATGAAGGCACTTTTCCTCAGCATTAGTTACGACAGTGCAACCGGAGCGTTTGAATTCGTTCTTATGGAAGACGCTGAGCAAGATGAAATCATGTCTTGACCGATCGTTCAAAACGTCTCAATACGATGAATGTCCACCATCGCTTCACTTGAGTGAGGGCGAGAATAAAGCTTCAATCAAGGTTGGACCTGCAGTCAAAGGTGAGACAATGGAGATTGCATAAATTCACGAAGCAAAGTGGTTGCGTAACTTCCTGAACTGAGTACAAATCGGAATCGGATGCATGCGCCTTCAGGGTGCCAGCGGTCTCCATCCAGTGGCCCAGCATCCCAACGCTTGCTCAAACTGCTCGCTTCAGCGATGGGGACGGTATCAACGCTAAACTCTTGAAAATGGCTGACCAATGAGCGACGGGTTCCTTTGCTGGAAAGCCGAGGAATCGCGTCAACCGACCATGTAACATTACCAAGCCCTTCCTTCTCCAACGTAGCAAGTTCCAACAAACCGGGTTCTCCCTCGCAGGTTGTGATTTCGCTTCCGGGCAGTGGACCTGTGGTAATCAATCGGCCAAGTTCACAGTTTCGTGAAATGCGGGGTAGGGTTCGGTCTTCCACAACCACACAGGACGGTACATCGAGTTGACCCTTGTCATCCAACCTGCCGACAATATCACCCGATACAGGGCGGGAAAGAGGCAAACCTGCTTCAATGCGTTGGAACAGTGATTTGTTGAAGACGATGGATTGAAGCGCATGAACTGTCATCAATTGCAAGTTACCAGGGAGTTTTCTAAACGCTCCAACATAGTCTTCTGGATGAGCCAATAAATGTTCAATCATCTTGCGCTCAAAGCCCATCCATCGGGGGAGCATTGCGATGACGGATTCGTCAACACCGTTTTCTCGAATGTACAGACGAGCCTTCTGAGCTGCCTCTTCTTCGTTCTTTCCCTCCATCGACAGGTAGGCCATAACCGCTTCTTCCCACTCGTCACGGACAACATGTGAGCCGACAACGGGAGTGACTGGGCGTCCTGAGCCGAAACGCTGCGGTCCAATCCAATTTGGGAACCGGCCGTCTCCAAGCGAATCCATCATATCCGATTGGATGCGTTCAACTTCATGCATGGCCTCTTCGTTGGAGAGTGGATTCCCGTCTGCGTCACAGCAACCTCTGACGATGATTGTGAACCGGTTACCACGGTGGTTTCCAAACCCTATTTTTTGATGCGAGCGGCCAAGAACCTCAATTTCAACATCAGCGAGTTCAACTGCTGAAACCTTGTTCATGGGTGCGTCAATAACAAAGAGTTGGGATGTAATCGCTCGTTTATCTTTGGTTCCAGCAAAGAAAATTCGGTTTCTTGGAATTTTCAAGGCTGCTGCAAGTTGATTGCAAAAACGATTGGTTTCCCAATTGGTGAGCGTTATTTTGGCTACCGTGAAACGGCCCTTATTGTCAAAATGAATCGGAGTTGCAATTTCTTCAACACGAAAATCCGACACTCGTGCCTTGATCAAGCCGCCTATGCCGTCTGTTTTGGTTGCATAGCCAATCATGCCGATGGCTTGAGCGACCGAGTCCATGACGATGACCTCTTCAGAGGCTGGCGTCAGTAAATTCCTTGGCGACGCCGCTGACGATGTCCTTCAGAACTTTTTCGACACCGGCCTTGGTGGTTGTGCGAATGTAAAATTCAGGATCGTCGAGTTCAGGATGCCCTGGGAAATAGTTGGCGTAATCGACACTTTTGTGTGCGTTGAGGCGTTGACGGAGGACTTGAAGAGCAGTATGGCTCTCACCGATAATTCGGAGTCGCAGTTCATTCTTCTCTTTTTTGAGCACTGTAACAGACATGATGACCGGTCGTTCCACCGGCCAACTCGTTTTGAACCTTCTCATCAAATTCTTCCAAACCCAGCGTGTCGTGACGACTAAAAATCGCTTAAGTTGGCCGTGTTCGTTCCCAAGAGCACCTCTTTGTTTTTGTACCAGCATGAACGGGGAAGTTCATGGATACGGCCCGTCTTGAGGAAAGACTGGCCACGGGCGCTGGCCAATTTAGGCGTGCTGCGCCACTTATTGTCGCATTTTGTGTCGGCCTCACGGCAGTCCTTTTGAGCCAACTTGTTCTTTCACCACCAACCTTCGAGACCGACCTCAACGATTTCGCCCCCGAATCCGAATCAACCGCTACCCACGACGCCATTCACGAGTTTTTCCCCGATGAAACACGACCAATGTTCATTCATGTCACGGTTGATGACGGTTCTAACGTCCTGAGCATGGAGTCATTGCAGGCCATGCAGAGGGATTTGGTCGTCTTTGAAAACGAATCCATAAAACGCCAAAATCTGATTCATGTTTGGACGACTGCTCCCGGAATCCTGCAATTAAGTTTGGACGAAGAAGGCGATGGCGAGCGAATCAGTGAACTGAACGAGTGGACCGAAGTACTCGACATTCTGTTTGACGAAAACGAGACGTGTGGACTCACCGCCGATGACCAACTCCTGTCTGCAGCAACTTACGCATCATCGGCACTTCTGCACAACGACCTGTCCATTGACCCGGCCTGTGAGTACCTTGAAAACGGCGTGGGAGACGGCTCCCCAACGGCCTCATCAACGCTTTGGGTGTTGGAAGTCGACCCTGAAATGGATGAGAAACAACGCAAGGAACTTCAGGACCAGATGCGGGATGTCTTTTCCAAACAGTCCAAAGATTCGATGATGGATTACAAGGCGATTTCAAATGACCTGTTGGCGCATGATATCGACGAAGGAACCTTTGACAATCTTATTTTCCTTATCGGGTTGGCTTCCATCGTTGTCGTCCTGATGCTCGCCGTAGCCTTCCGGTCTGCTAAGCAAATCATTTTCCCCCTTATTGGACTCTCAAGTGCGTTAATTTGGACCTATGGAATTCTCAACGTTACGGGAACACGTTTCACCGCTCTTGAAGCAACGGTAGCACCTCTCGTTCTCGGATTGGGTATTGATTATGCCATTCACCTTCAACGCTCACAGAGCTCGTTTTCAGATCGATACCAGGATCCTGCCGAATCGTGGTTACGGGCAACAGCCCACCTCTCAATTCCACTGTCGCTTGCGGTGATAACAACCGTTTCAGCGTTCTTGGCGAACATCATCTCTCCGCTCCCACCACTGGCAACACTTGGTTACGCGCTTTCTCTTGGGGTCATCTGTGCGTTCCTTTCATCAACTGTATTTGTAGGCGCATTGCACGTGATGTTCACCAACCCATCTACGGCAAAGACCCATACGCCTCTCCAACTTCCTCGGATTTCAAATGCCATCGTCAAGCTCCAACAAAAGCAGCAATTGGGCGTCATTCTCGTGACCATTCTCATCTCGGGACTGTCCATCTATGGTGCAGCATCACTTGAGACTGATTTTGACTTGGGTGATTTCGTGAACGAGGACCTTGAAATCATGACCGTACGCGACGACCTGGACTCCAGCTACGAGAGCGCTGGCTGGAAGGTCATCTATGTCCTGATGGAACCCGCTGAAGACACGGAAGCAATTCCAGGGGACGACCAACTCCTCACTGAATTGAGAAACCTGCACAGTGATTTGCAATCCAATAACGATGTCGTTGGAACCGATTTCAGAATATCATCCCCCTCATACGACGGACCATATACCATCGTCCGTGATTCGGTCCTCCGCAATGCAACCTTTGGAGAAGAGCACAACATGGAAGTCACCAGAAAGACGGGGGACGTCTACTCAATCGACCGTGAACTGGGCATTGACCTTGGCCTGTTCTTTGCAGCCCTTTCCGACAACACCTCAATCGCCGACCCCCTAACCGGTGAAACATGGAGTGACCGTGTTGCAAACTCAGTCCATCTGGATGGCACCAACATCACGTATCTCCGGCATGAAATTCGTGTAGAAGCATCAACCTCATCACAGTCCAACCGAGTGGTTGAAAACTTCTACAACATCCTCGGCTCAATTGACGAATCAGGGACGCTCAAGTACGAACTCAAAGAACATGCTCAGTTGCATGTAACGGGGGATTTGGTGGTCTTACAAAGTGTACTTGACGGACTTTCACTTTCTCAAATCGAAAGCACTGCAATCTCGCTCGCAGTTTCGTTCTTTGTCCTCTTTGCCCTTACGCGGCGGATTATGCCTGCTGTGGTCGTTCTGTTCCCAGTCGGAGTTGCTTCGCTTTGGGTCGTTGGTTCAATGGCGTTGATCGGCCTCAAGTGGAACGTCTTGACCGTGATGGTTACCGCCCTCACGTTGGGTATTGGTATCGATTACTCCATCCACATGTGGAGGCGCTTTGAGGTTGAAATGGCGAAGCGTGGTGACCATTGGGAAGCCTTACGTGCCGCAATTGATTCAACCGGTGTCGCTCTCATGCTGAGTGCAATTACCACCATGTCAGGATTTGCAGTCTTGCTGTTCTCTCCAATGCCGGTCATCCAAGACTTCGGCCTTATCACCGCCATCACCGTCTTGTTTTCGCTCATTCTTGCACTGATGCTGCTTCCAGTTCTTGTCGAACTGTCTGCACGGGGTCAAGAATCAAACGCTGAGTTGCCCGCTGATTCAGAATAATCAGACGACCGCAAGAGCATCTGCTATGTCGTCCATTCCGAGACCTTGCTCTCGAGCAACCAACGCATAGGCAAGCCATGGAGTGATGTGGTGGAACGCCGTGATTTTCCGCTGAGCCCGTCGCTCAAGTTCGGCGAGTTCAAGCCCGCTGCTGCGTGAAATAAACCGAACAAGACGTTGGGTCAATCGTGCACGTGGGTCAAGGCTGGTTTCATCCATACGGGGCGCCTCAACCGGCACCGGAGCAACGGCTTTGCCCTGAACGGATGGAGGCGACGCTGACGGCGCAGCTTCGTGAGCGATTGCATGAGGAGGGGAGAGCAGACGGGACGGGCGTGGAAACCAACCCAATGGAACGTTCACATCGCCAAGTTCAACAGCAAGCCGAACCGTTTGTTGTTCATTGAGAAGCCAACCTTTGGCCGTGAGTTGATCAACGGCTTGTTCGGCTTCATGAGGAGCGACCCATTCCATATCAAACGAGAAGAACCGCTCCAAGTCCAAGAGGTTCAGTTCAGATTGGCCACGAAACGCAATGGTGAGGACACGACGGATGTCAGCATCTGCCTCACTCATGGTAGGGCTCAACGGGTAAGCATTGAAGAATGTAGGCTTCAGATGTCATCGTCAATCTTTGAGAAGGATTTGTCATCATTGAGCAACCAGCGACCGCATTCTTCGCCCACATAATAGGTAGCATCTAAGGTATATTCGTAATCCCCGCCACCGGGAAGTTGGCTGTAGTCCGCAGCGTGGTCAGCAGCGCTTGACGAAGGTTGTTCAGTTGCTTCAACCGTGCCCAAGGCGTCCATGTATTTTGCAGCCATTTCTTGTGGAGTCGGATCGGAAGATTTGGACTTAGGCGGGCCGCGAGGAGGTCCTTTAGAAGGGCGACGGTCTCCCTTTGAGGCGACCTTTGCTCCAGGTGGACCTCGGCGTTTAGGGGGTGCTTGTTCAACCGGATCTGGTGCTGGAAGTTCGGTTGTACTGGGTTGAAGCGCCTCGAGTATTTTTTCTTCCACGATCTCTTCTTTGTCGCGGCGAAGGAAGAGAACCGCACCACCAAGAAGCGCTACGAGGGATAAGCCTCCAGTCGCCATAACCAGTCCGCTTAGACCTTGGTTTTCGCTGGTATAGGTTGCATTCCATTGATTGTTGCTCTCGTCCAATTCCCAAATGTTTTCTTCCTGATCGACGGTGATGGCAAGACTCCATGTTCCTGCTGGGGCAATAAAAGAACGCTTGATGGATTTTGCTGAGTTCTCGTCCATTGAGTAAAATATAGAACGGCCCACTAAGGTTCTTTCATCGCCTTGGACGATCTCAATACTGGCGTTGAATGGAATCGGCAGAGATTCACCTGCGTTAACAACGCTAAAGGACAGTCTCACGGTTTCTCCTTCAACGATTTCAGAACTCATCTCAACTGCTTCCAAGGTGAGGTCTGGACCGATGCTGTTGAGGTTCGTGACCAGCCACGGGTCAAGGTCTGAGTTTCCACTGGCCGAAACAAGGTTCCAGCCCGAATCATCTGAGCCGACTGCCCAACAAGCGATCGAGGCTTGAGGTGGCAGAGTCGATGGGTCGCCCAGTTCACTGAAATCAAACTCAAAACTGAACATGGTCTTGCCGTCGAAAACCGTGGTTGAATTGCGACTTAAGGTCACTGCATCCCATCCGACATCCAAGGAGCGCACCTGACAAGTCAAGGTCAGGGGAGCGCTCCAACCTTGCCCTTCTCGCACGTTGACACCGATGTCAACGGACTCGAGATGGAATCGTGATACCACAGAAGCCATGTTTGAACTCAGCAGTTCGGGCGCCTCGCCATCGAGCATGAACTCTGGAAGGGAAAACGAAGCGACCTTTTCAAGTTCCAATGGGTCCCAAAGCGAGACCTCCAATTCCTTAACAAGTCCTGTTTTCATTGGTGTTGGAATGGAGTAGGACAGTTGGCCTTGTTCTACCGTAACGGCGGTCCCACCGCGCCACAGTTCTCCGAGTATTTTGCCTCTCCATTGGAGGTTAAGTACGCCGTCGTAAGGGGTTTCGCTCAACAGATGGTTGACAGAACCGGTGAGATTGAGTTCGTCGCCAGCCATAACCGAACTGCCTGCTTCAATCGGTTGAGTGACCGGCCCAACTTGGTCTTCAACCGATTCTACCTCAAAGGCAAGGGCTCTCTGGAGGCTCCATTGATCGGTCAACGAGGTTTTCATGAGCCCGTCTTCATCGACGACCAACAATTCAACCGCTCCTTGAACGAGTCCTGATGAACCAAAACTCCAATCTGCAGTTGCCCACATTTCCAAATGAAGCCGGTCATCAATGATTTCCGCCAAGCATCGGCTCATATCCACGATCAGTCGTTCATCAAAGGAACTGCAGATTCCGGTTGAAACGCTGTACTTTAGCCCCAACTGACTGTCGTTTCCAAGTTTGATTCTGATTTCTGAAATGTCGTCAATCCCGTTCGGGTCAAAGACGACCAATTTCCATCCAAAATCCCTTGATGGTTCAATGCGTATGATGTCGGCATTCATCATGTTCCCGAGTTGGTTGATTTCTTCAACGGTAGAAGTTTGAGGCGTTCTTGATTCCCATCGTATGTGTCCAACTTCAGCGGTGGACACAGGAAGTGCAAATCCTGCAGCATCCGTACCCTCAAGCAACACTCGCACCCACTGATGGTCATCATTCATGGTATCGTTCACCGAGAGGTTAATCGTCCAAAGGTTGCTGTTTTGGTCGATGTATACGGTGGCTGTTCTGTATTCATCACGCTGGGCCACGCCGTCTGCTGGTGAAGTAGCGTCACCGTCGTCTCGAGCCTCAATCCAAACAAAGGCCTCCAAACTGTCTGATGAAAAGCCTCCGACATCGTGGAACTCAAAAGAGACCGTACGATGATCTTCTTCGTTGATGTACTCGTCAAGAGATGGAGATACGCTAAGAAGGGTTGGACCATCTCCATTGAGAATGAATTCAACCGGTTGTGTATCAACAATCAGATTCCAATCTTCGCTCGTCCTGGCCTCAAGCCAGAAATGAACTTCACCTGAAACCCCTTCTGGAAGGTTGAGCAGTGCATGCTTGATGTCACCCGAAGTCAGATCAAACCACTGTGTGGATGAATTGCTCCAAATGCGTGTATTTTGAGTATCAAGCACATAGGTTTCAACGTCTGTATGGAGGCGTACCTGGATGGCGCCTCCCAAGAGCCTAAGCCCTGAATTGGTGAACGTATGGTCGATGGTTACGTTCAATTGAGTGTTGGCTGGCAGAACTTCGTCAGTGGAAACGGTAGCGTCTCCCGAACTGGAATAATCCGCAACGATGCCGGTGACTTCTACGGTGACATCTTTGTCCATAGCGACGGTATCTGGATGGAGATAAGAGACGTTGCGTTCAGCGTGAGTACCGACTTTGAAGCGAAGATAATCGCTTGGCATACTACCGCTCAACGAGATACTCCACGTCATGTTCTGCCCGTTGAGCTGCATCGGTTGTGGATTGGCTGAAATTTCATTGGCGAACAGAAGTCCACTTGGATCGTCAATATGGAGGGTTTTATCCGAGGTATTCCAAGTCAAGGTCGACCAGGTTGATGACGAGTCAAAACTTCCAAACTGGTCCGATGCATGGATAGAAAGTAAATACTCACCTTCACCGGTAGATGCGTGATGATGGGTGATGATATCCACGGCTGAGGAAGTGGGTTGCATGTATTGAGGCAAGGATGAGGTGAAGGCTGCTTCATCGCCTCCAAAGGTGACCTGAACCAGAGTGGGTGTGACCCATTCAAGGACTCTTGAAGTGGAGATCTTCAACCGGTATTGAAGAACGGGGATGTTTTCGGACACATCGCCAAGAGAAGTGTTTCCTTGAGTGACATATGAGTACACAGGAACGGTCGTGGGTTTCCACGGTGCTGACCCGATTGAAGATTCACTGCCTGCTGTACGGTATTGCATCAATGCCGAAGTCCCCGCAGGCTCAATAGCCGAAAATTCCAACCAGATCGGACTTGCCGAACCGTGCTCTGTTGAACTCAGATCATATATTGGAGAGGAAATCCAACCGGTGTGTTGATTTGGATTGAGAAAGAATTCTCCTTCCGTACTGTAGGCAGCTGAGCCCCAACTGCTGAATCGATTTGCACTCAAATCGCCTCCTGCGAAAACGAGGGTATTGTTAGCCTGAGTGATGGTTGAGTCAAAGACACCGTATTGAAGCGTTGAGCGTACCTTCCATTCACCAGTAAACGGGTTGTACCCGTAGACTTTGTCACTTTTAGAAATCTGCCATCCATTTGGCTCGTAACCACCCATAATCACGATTTCATCGTTGAATACATCGGCTGCATAGGCGGCAAGTCTGGTGGTCGTGTTCGGCAATTGAGACCAAGTATTTGTCAACGGGTCGTAGGCTTCGCTTAGGTTTGTATTTCCAACCACCGTTTGGTTGGCGATGGGGTCGAAATAGCGGGCGACTCCTCCATAGGCCACGAGTTTGCCTTGAATTGAGACCAATTCAAACGAATGTCTCGGCAAACTCATGTTGGCTAATTCGGTCCAATTGTTGTTGACTGTGTCGTATCGCATCAAACGGTCGGTGAGGTCGGTTCGGTCAGGCCTCGATGCTCCACCTGCGACGTAGATCATGTTGTTGTGGGATTCCACACCGGCCAAACCCACCTTGGTTCCGGTGGGCATGTTGGTGCCTGATGTCCAATTTCCTGTATTGGGGTCAAACACCTGCATCAAGCCCTCTGAAGTGATGGAGGGATTGGAGTTCGGGTGGAAATCACCTACGGTGTAAATCTTGTTGTTGACCGTTGCACACCCGTGGTATTGTTGAGTTTGAGGGAGCGAAGAAACACTGGGCCACCATGATTGATTCGAATTGTAAAAAACATCAACGTCAGAAGTTGGCGTTTCATCATCGGGCTGGAGTGGGTTAGGATCTTCCCGTCCACCGATGTAAAACACTTGGTCAAGCGATGGCAGGTAAGCAGCACATCCACCGGTTTTTGGTTGGAGGAGGCTTCCGATCCCAGACGGATAGGTCCAGGTGAACGAGGGACGTTCAAGACCTGTGGTCCCGGTTACGGCTGAGGTTGTGATGTTGGTATGAGCGAATCCATCGTTTGTTCCGAAAACGTTGATGCGTTCGTTGGAACGTTCTTTTGTCGACGCCTCTACCAACGTAACAGGGGACTCCTCTGATTCCATTAATGGGAGCCAAGGGCACAATACCATCAGGGAAATTAAGACCAAAGCCATACGAACTTGAGGATTGGTCATGTCGTAGCCACGGCGCCACAGTTTGTATATCCTTCTTGTTAGCGATACTTTTCTTTTTCTAGTGTGAACTTCCCAAGGTTCATGATGGTGGGCACGCTGCGGGGTAAAGGGGAGCACATGGTACGAGATTACATTGCACGCGACCCACGGACGGGAAAACCGATTAATCTCGCCAAAACCAAAGCGGTTGAAGCATCGTTTGAACCCATAGAAGGCCCTTGGTCTGCGTTGATTGCTGGGGATGCGATGTCGCTTGCTGAAGGGTCTCTTGAACAGCAAGAAGTACGATGGTTAGGAGAAACGCACATCATGGTTCGCAGCCATGGTGTTCGTGCGCTGTCTACCGTTCCACAAAGCATGGTTCGTGCAGCACACGGTTTGTTGCTCCTTGCGCTTGAAGACGACAACGACGACGTTCGTATTTCAGCACTTGAGGTACTCCCCGAGTTTGCTGTTCGGCGTGCTGAGGATTTGTTCGACTGGCTCTCTGTTCTCTTGGACGACGATTCCATTGAGGTCAGTAAGGCTGCGAGCGATGCCCTCGCGCGGGCTGCACCAACCTTCCCATCGGGCGTACAATCTTCCCTTGAAAACGAACTTCGCTCACCGATACCGTACCGGCAACAAGCAGCATGGAAGGGACTCAAATCCCTTGCAGACACGTGGCCTGAAGTTGTAGCCGATCACATTGACACGCTACTCCTTGAACAAGATGTGACCCTTCGCAGAAAAGCTGCGGGATTACTCCGCAAGGTGTTGTCACGAAATTCATCGGCCGTTTGGGACCTCATCTCATGGTCGCTCAACGATGACGATTCACAGGTCCGCCGAACTGCTGCAAAAACGCTTCCTGCGCTTGCTCGCCAAGACGTTCGCATGGCGACCATGTTCGCAGAGCGGGCCATCGCTGACCCCGATTCAGAAGTTCGGCTCGCTGCGATCAAGGCGATTCAAAAACTCGACAAAGACCATGGAAGAGCCCGCGACCTCATCGTCAGTGGAGCTCGTTCCAAGGACCTCCGAGTGCGCAAAGCATGCATTGAGTTGCTTCCACGCTTGATGGGTGAAGATGAGTTGCGCATCTTTGCAACAGACCTTCTCAAGACTGAAACCAATGAAGGTCTCGTCAAGACCCTCATTGAGATGCGATTTGATGCTACCCTCGAAGGAACTGAAGCACAGAAGAATGCAGCCCTTGCTCCGGCCATCCCTGTACCGGAAATTGACAAAGAAATCGCCCAGTCACAAGGCAAAGGCATCGGACTTCTTACCGCATCTAAACCAAAAAACCTCATGGAGAAGGCCGAACAACAAGAAGCCGCTCTTTCCTCAGTAGAATCCAAATCACCCAGTGTTGAACGGCGTCCATCACAAGATGAAATCATGGGGTACATGGACGATGAGGAAGATGACTTTGACGATTTTGATTCGGGCCCAGATGAAGAGATGTTTTGACATGATTTTCGTGCAGACAAATACGGCATGGTTAAGAACAGGTGGTCGGTCGCAGAACCGCTTAAGAGGTGGATTGTATGAGTGACGCACCGTTCAACGACAAGGCCGAACAATTTGACCGACTGTGGGACGGACTCACTCCAAAGGGTGTAAACCGGCCACGTGCTCTCAAATTCCGACAGTACATTCTCGAGCATGTCCGACAGACGCGCCGCCCTCTCAACCGAGAGAACGCACGCAAATACTGGATGGGCGAACTTCAGAAGGAAATTGCCGACAAGGACAATTATTGATTGATTTCGTGCAGGTTGCCCTCGTCTCGGCGACCAAATCACCAAACGAGAGACGGAGGGAAAACGAATGTTCACCACCACACGCTTTGATTCATGGGACCTGCCCGAACATCTGTTGAACGGATTGAAGGCCATTGGTTGGGAATTTGCAACTCAAGTCCAGAAAGACACCGTTCCTCTCGCTCGAACCGGACGTGACGTGATTGGCCAAGCCCGAACCGGGTCGGGTAAAACTGCCGCATTTGGCTTGCCTATTCTTGAACGATGTCAGGTCACGGGTTCACTTCAAGCCTTGATCCTCACTCCAACCCGTGAACTTGCCAATCAAGTCGCAGAAGAAATCTCAATGCTTCAAGGCGAAACCGGCCTGACCATCCTTACCGTATACGGAGGAACCGACATTGACAAGCAAGCAAAGACCCTTGCTGAAGGCGTTGACATCATCGTTGGAACACCGGGTCGTGTCATGGACATGACAGAACGAGGCCACATCGATTTGACACTCCCTACATTGCTTTGCTTGGACGAAGCTGACCGAATGTTGGACATGGGGTTCTTCCCTGACATCATGTGGGTCATTGAACGCATGACTCAACGCGAACAAACGCTTCTGTTCTCCGCAACCTTCCCGCAAGAGATTATTGACGCGGCACATGAATTCACCAACGACCCTGAATTCGTATTGACCAACGCTGAAGAATTGGACATTCCTCCAATTGACCTTTATTCCGTTCACATCGGCCGCTCCAACAAATTATGGGTTCTTGGACGCCTTCTCGTTCGCATGAACGACGAAGACCAAACCATCGTCTTTTGCAACACCAAGCGCATGGTTGACCTCGCAGTTGAACGCCTCAGCAAGCATCGGTTTGATGTCGCAGGGCTCCACGGAGATTTGAATCAAAATCAACGTGAGAAAATACTTACTCGCTTCAGAGAGGGAGAAGTCAAAACCATTATCGCTACTGATGTCGCAGCCCGTGGTATTGACGTTGACGCCATTAGTTTGGTTGTGAATTACGACCTCCCCAATGACATGGATTCCTTTGTCCACCGAATCGGACGTACGGGGCGTATTGGACGAAGCGGAGAAGCGTGGAGTCTTGTTTCGAGAGACGATGCACCACAACTTTCCCGAATCATGGCCACTTACGGTCTAGACATCCTTCCGTGCGAAGCACCTGAACTCCCTGAAGGAATTGACCGAGACCCCGTTCGTCGACAAGATGACTTTGGCGAATCCGCTGACGTCTTTGGTTATGTGACCGTAAAACTCGACTTGACTCCTGAAGCTGCTGGTTCGGCTCATCAAGTGTCCACTTGGTTTGTTGAGCAACTCAAGTGCGATGAACTGGCTGTCGGAGAAGTTCGATTTTCCGATGAACATACCTTTGTGAGTTTGCACACCAGCAAGATTGGACTTGCAATGAAAGCCATGCAAAAGCGTCCGTATGGAAGCGACACCCTCGTCGCTTCTATCGTTGAGTGATCACTCTTCTTCTTGCCCACTACGCTTGTTCCAAGAGCCTGACTTCTTCTTGTAGTGACCTTTTTCCTTTGATGGCTCAGCTGCCTTAGCCGATGCTGGTTCCGGCCAATTTCCAAATTCATCCGGTCGCTGAATGACAAGTGCTGTACCTCCAACCATGACCATTGATATGGCTGAAAGGGACCAAGCGTACCCGATGGCGTCATCCCACCTCATTTGTGCATTCCCGCATTCCGCAGAGATGAGGTTTGAAAATTCACAGACGTCCAAGGTCTGCTTTGCTTCAATGGCTTCCTCGTTGGTTGTGATGTTTGAAAGCGCAAGAACCACGAATAAGGCAGCGAAAGCCAGAATGGTCCAATGCTTTGGCCCCCAGTTCGTTCTTCGACTTATACGCCAAGAATCGTTGGAACCTTTCGCTGCTTCAAGCGTCCCTTCCGGCCCACCAAATTTGAAGAACCACACCATCCACATGAGAACCAGGACGATTAAGAATCCCCATTCGTAAACGTATTGATGGAAGGTCCACATGTTGACGAGGCACGCTTGTTGGTCAGGATTCGCAATGCACGCTTCAAGGGCTATTGGGTAAAATGCAACCAGGCGCATAAGATTGAGCACATACACAATCGAGCACATCACAACTACTGATTTCAATTTGAATCGTTGTGACATACCGTCGGTCATCATCACCAGTGTGGAGATGAAGATCATTTCATGGACTCCTGCACATTCATCAGAGACGTAGAGTCCAACAGTGTCAAACGGCCCTGGGAAACTGGGATGAACAAAATCAATCCGAGTCAACCAACCGTTATGGTGGCTGATGACCGAGCTGCCCTCCCCGTAAAGGAAGTTCGTGAGTTCATTCCACAACCATGCTTCTGTGACTTGAATGGGTGCGAGTGTGTCAGAGGGTATCGTCAAAAACCAATAGAACATCTTCACAAAGATCAGTGCAAGAGGAATTCTTCCGTATCGAAGTCCAAGTTCCCCCACCTCCTTCCACGACATATCGCCATCAGGACGCGTCGTGTTTTGGGTGGCCATGGGATTACATGAGAGGTCTTGTTCAAGAAGGTGTTGTGCTGGACATTGTGCTGATGCATTGTTTGAGTTCAAAGGAATGCGTTCAAATTGGTCCGAGGCCTGGGGGGTACAATGGAGCAAAGGAAAAGCGAAGTCGAGGCTACGCATCGCCTTGATGTTCTGGGCTTTTATTGTCCAGTTCCCGTTGTAAAAACACGGCAAACTTTGCACAAATTAACCAACGGAGATGTCTTAGAAGTCCTCGCCGACGACCCTGAAACCCTTCATGACATGCCTCTTTTACTGAATCGAAGTCTGCATCAATTGTTGGGCATAGTCAATGAAAATGGGGAAATTCGATTCAAAATTGAGGTGATTAAATGACTGTAATCCGCAGAGAAAACGTACCCAGTGAAGCCATACTCCCAACAGAATACGGTTCGTTTCGAATACAAGTATTCCATGAACCCTCTACAGGGTTTGACCACGTCGCTATGGTTCTTGGCGATGTGGTGGGGCCAGACCCCATGCTGCTACGCGTCCATTCAGAATGCTTGACTGGAGATGTATTTCGCAGCGAACGGTGCGACTGTGGACCTCAGTTGCATTCCGCCCTCGAAACCATCGTCCAGAAAGGATGGGGCGTCCTCTTGTACCTCCGACAGGAGGGAAGAGGTATCGGGCTTCATGCTAAAATCCAAGCGTATCACCTTCAGGATGAAGGAGCGGATACACTCGATGCAAATCTCATGCTTGGCCTTCCTGCGGACAACCGAGACTACTCCATTGCGGCTGATATGCTCAAGGAACTCAATGTTACCGATGTGAATTTACTCACCAACAATCCTGAGAAGGTCAATCAACTGCAATCGCATGGAATCAATGTGGTGGAACGGACTCCACTCATTGTTGGTGTGAACGACACAAATCGAGCATACCTTTCAACCAAGGCTGAACGAATGGGCCATCACATCGAAAATGATGACTTGTGAAGAGGAGGGCCGTGGCCGGGAATTGAACCCGGGCTGGCAGAACCACAATCTGCCGTGCTAACCCCTACACCACCACAGCCATGAGAAGTAAATGGCCCTCATGTGCTTGGTATTTCAACCATCCGCCGCAGTAGATTCGCCGAAGAAGTCTCGTGTTTTTCAAGCGAAAGACCCCTGCCTTCAAGTGTTACCGAGGAGTGTGGGATAATATGCGAACGAAGCGAGTCATCCTTTGCATCCTACTTCTATGCCTTACAACCGCTGTTGGGCCTTTGGCCTCAACGGTTGCATCCCGTAGCGTTCACAGTACATACGATGTTGATATGCTCCCTCAAGGGACACTGGTTGATGCATCAAAATGGAGCATGAGTGCAGAGACTTCGTTCACCCAAGAAGATGCCACATACACTGAGACAATGGTTGCAGACCAGCGCATGACCATGGCGCATCATCGGCCTGTTCACCTTGACACCATGGCGGTTTGGGCCGGCACTTCTCCTACGGATTCAAATTATTCAATCGGTGCACCGGACGGCGCAAGCACCTGGTCGACGGGCCCTGAAATCAAAGTAACAAATTTTGATGTCAGTGGGCTGAGCGATTACACGATGGTTGAAGTTCACATGAAAGCAGTGATTCAGATACCCGATGCTTTGACAGAAGATACCGTTCGGATTTCAGTTCAGCATTCCAGTGGATACGACCTCCTCAAAACCTTTGCACATACACAAGGCGGTTTGGATTACATCAACAATTCAGCATACACAGTGAACCTCACTGGGCTTCTTGAATGGAATTGGCAGGACCTCAACAGTTTGGAGTTCACACTTGATTACGTATCAGCCGGAGGTGTTGATGACTCGCGCTTGATCGTTGATGCAGTTGGATTGGACATTACCGTCCAGACACCATGGTACGGAGGCGAGGTGGGCCTTGCATCAACAGAATTTACCGGCCATCAAATGCCTCTGATCGACCTCAATTTATCTCAAGGTGAATCCGTCAATATGGCCCTTACAAATTGCGGATTAACACCTTCAATCGGTGGAACGACTGGAGAATGGGTCAGTGGTATCATTGAACACCCTCCTGAACAAATGCTCGGCCGTGTTCACCTCAAACTCTCAGAAGGTGAAGCCGCTAACGTCAGCCTTGAATACGCAGTATCTGCAGACGGGGAATCGTTTTCTTCATTCACAGCACTCCTCGAAAACACGTTACTTCCAGAGGGGGAAGCCTACAAAATCAGGGTAACTGCAATCGATTCCTGTATTGAATCGATATGGGCAGATGTGAACGACCCCTCCCTTACCGTCTCGGGTCGTGTCTTTGGAACCAACGATGGTATTGACCCAGCCTACTCGCGATGGTTGGTTTTCGTCAATGACGAATTGGTTTCTAACGAACCCATGTCACTCGGCTCCTTCACTCACTCATGGCCCATCGGCCAATTCATGGTCCCTGGCACCACGTCCTACACCGTCTCGGTCAAAGCTTGGTTTACATGGGATTCTCTAGGGAATGCGAGCCAGACAGCCCTGGAACTTTCATCGCTTTCGGTTAACGGCGGTTATGCTATAGAATGGGACGAAGACCCTGTGTGTCAAGCCATTGGCGACCAAGAACTGACCGAAGACGGAGGAGGAATCATTCTACCTCTGCTGTTGCGATGCTCAGATGACCGAACATCCAACGAAAACCTCATGGTTGAATTCACGAACAGCAATGAAGGATTGGTTGAAGTTGATTTGACTGAGGGTGAAATGCGGCTCAAACTAATGCCAGAATCAAGCGGCCAGTCCGTGATTGGAATCAAGGTCCTCGATGAAGCTGGAAACATGTGGAGTCAATCCTTCAATCTCCTCGTCAACGCCGTTGATGACGCTCCGGACCTCGGAGAGTTCCAATCGTTGGTTCCTGCGGAACGGGACAAAGTCACTGTCGTGAACCTCACCGTTAGCGACCGTGATTCGTCGATGCTAACAGCATCCACAAACCGAAGTTGGGCTACGGTAGACTTGTCCAATGGAACTCTGACCGTTCAGCCTCCAAATGCAGGGTTCTTTGCCGTCCTCGTATCGGTTTGCGATCAAACATCATGCTCGGAACGAACCCTTGACCTTGAGGTGATGGCACTCGCTGACTTGCTTGTGGAATCGATTGACTTTGGCAGCGAGGAAATGACACAAGGAGACATCGTGTCCATGCGAGTCATGGTTCGCAATCAAGGGCAAGCAGAGGCTACGTTCATCTCTGTCCGCTGCCAGAACGACCAACAACTCATGTCGGTAGAGATCATACCAGTACTTGCGCCCGGTGAACTCGGCTCAATAACATGCGACTGGCAGGTCCCAGATGATGCAAAGGTAATTCGCTTCAGTGCCGTGGTGGACCGTGGACTTGAAATTCCCGAAGGTGACGAATCCAACAACATCATGGAGAAACTCGTTGGTATTGATGAACAACAGGTTGCTGACAAAACGAGCAGTGATGCAGGGCTGTCTTCAACCACAGTCTGGACTGGAAGCATTGGATTGCTTCTTGCGGTCATCGCGTTGTTTGCATACCTGACTCCTGCTAAGATCAAGAAAATCGAGTGATATTGATGAACTCTGCAACACTTTCTCCCGCAGCAATAACGGCGTTGATGAAGCGAATTGATTCCATATCCATCATGGACACGCTCGCAATGGAAATCACTGGATTAGAAGTAGGTGCGTGTTCGGCCTTTGTACCTCGACATGAACGATGGAATGGTATTTTCGAAACGTTTCATGGAGGCATACTCGGGACCATTGCTGATTCCATCACATGTTTTGCCATTCTAACACAATTGGGGCCAGAGGCCAAAGTAGCGACTACGGACTTCAACATTCGTTTCTTGCGCCCATGCCACACGGATGTCACCTGTCATGCCGAAGTGATTCGCCCTGGGAAAACCCTCAGTCTCGCTGAGGCTAAATTGTACGATACGAACCAGAAACTTGTTGCTGTTGCACAGGTCTCTTACATCCTCTTGGAATAAAGTCACAGATGTCGCATAATGCGAATACCTGCCTCAAAGTTGATAACCGGACCGTGTCAGAAGAGGATACTTTGAGGTCGTGGGGACCGTTCAACTTCGGTTGACAGAGTGAGAGTGGGAACCATGTCTCTATTGAAAATACGAATTGAAACAGAAGAATACATCTACGAAGAATACGTTGAAGCGTGAACGGATCAAGCTTGCTTGACCCAGCGCCGAGGGTAGACTTCGGTGTCCATCAGGACCATGCTTGGACGAGCAACTTCTCCGTTTTCCATAGCACCGATATTGTCGGTATCTACGGTGAGCTTAACGAATCCAACTGCCTCTCCCTTGATGGAGGTAATCAGAATGTCCTCGCCGGACGGTATCCCAGCAGGAACGCTTACGATTCCTGGACGCAACAACGGTGCGCCAAAGGTAAGTGCAGCAACTGCACTGTCCTTAACAACGCAACGAGGAACATCAGCAAGCAATTTCTCAATCGGTTGAACAATACGCATGAGAGCGCTTGCATCGCCACATTCCTTCCAAAGCCATACGGCGTCAGCCACGGCATCCATGGTCACGCAGTCGTCCAGCGAGAACACTCCAGAGTGCTCACGTCGGAGTTCTTTGAGCTCTACTGGTGAACCGAGCATGAGCCCCATATCTCGGGCCATGGTTCGAATGTAGGTTCCTGCTTCACACGTGATTCGAGCAACCATGTCTTTTTCATTGAAGTCAAGTCGTTCAAATTTGAAGATTCGGCGGGTGCGAACTTGGACCTTAACAGCCGATACCTCCGGAGGTACGTTGTAGATACGTCCGGTCATTTTACCCATGATCTCATCAAGTTGGCCTTCGGTTGGAGGCGTCTTGAATCGGAAGACTGCGATGTAGGATTTACGATGCTTGAGGACTTTGTTGGTGATTTTCATGCAACGTCCGGCCATGAGCGGAAGGACACCGGTTGCGAACGGGTCAAGTGTTCCACCGTGACCAAGTCGCTGCAATCCGAACAGGTCTCTTGCCCAAGCAGCCAACTGGTGCGAAGTGGGGCCTGCTGGTTTGTCGACGAGGATGAAACCTGAGGCGAGAAGTTGCTCAATCGTACGTTCATCGGGCATGGTCCCAAAATGGGGGTCCGTTCCGGCCTCGGGGTCAAGGATGTGGGTGTTCATGATGCGGCCTCTATGAGGACGACGACAGCCTCAAGTATTTCATCTGCATTGAGGTTTGATGCTGAAATGACATGTGTATAGGGTTCTGGGTCTTCGGGCACAAGGCCGTAAAGTTCCATGAAGCGCTCCCCATCAACCTTGGACCTTGATGCGTTAGCAGCGAGCGCTTCACTCAGTTGAATCCCTTCACGGTTCACAACTCTACGAGCACGTTCTTCGTCATCCACGTCCAACCAAATTCGGAGGCAGGGAAGGTCCAACTTGAATGCCCACCAGCCTGCGAGTCTGGACTCGACAATGTTTGAGGCATCGTTGGATTGCATTCTCTCTTTGAGCAAGGCATCAAGTGAGCGGTCTACGTCGAGTTCTTCTTGGCACAATCGTCCAAAATCAGCGAGACTCATTCCACGTCGTTTTGCTTCTTCTCTGAAGACATCGCCACCGTTGAGAGCGGTCCAACCAAAACGGTCCATGAGCGCTTTCACCAGAGTGCTGGTGCCGCTTCCAGGATGGCCCGAAACGGTGATGTGAAGCATGAATCACACCCATTCATGGAAGCACACATTGCAGCGCTTGGTTCGTGGCCCATCGTGAGTGATGACGTCACCTTGACATTCAGGGCATGAAAAATCATAGACACTTTGTTCCTCAACTTCTTCGTCTGAATCGACGCTCTTGGAGGAGGTGGTCTTCTTTTTATTCTGTTGAGACCTTCGTTGGGACCTCTGTTGCCGCTTCTTAACTTGGTTTGACGCTGCTGCAGGCTTTGTAGCAATGAGGTGAAGAAGTGGTTCCTTGATGACTTCTCCGCTAAGGACCAGAGGGTGGGATTTGTAACGAGCGAGTTTGATGTGTCGGTCAAGAACACGACCGTAAGCAGCGCTCATGGAAATGTAGCAGCAAATCCAAGCTGGGAAGAACAGGAAGCGGTCTTCCAAGAGATTCCACTCCGGTGCCCAAGGCAAGGAAACATAGTCAACACGGAACGTTTCAACGGCTGTAGTCAACCACGCAAAGATTCCGATGATGAAAATCATGGTGAACATCATGGGTTTCATAGCACCCATTTGAACATCGAGTTGTTCGGGCATCATCTGTTGTTGAAGCGTCATTGCTTTTTCTTGGAGAATTGGGTCCCGAGACATACGTGCTTCGTTCATAATTTGACGAACCTGTCCTTGACGGTGTCCGATGTGTGCTTGGTCCATAGGGTCAACAAAGAAATTTCGAATCACCGTGTTGAGCGTCATTGAAAACACTCCGAGAATCAATACCGTAATCACGAAGAAAGACTCTTCAGGGAGCAAAGGTGAGAGAATAGGATCCGCAGTGGTACCCAACGAGAGTCGAATCGAAGGGGTCATGATGAGAACGGTCATCATCACCATCACGATGAGCATCAAGAACATTGAGCCACCCGGCGGGGCGGGCGGAGGTGGGGTTGGACCATTGGCCATAATTCACCTGGGTAGCGGGAAGGGCATGAAGGTTAGCCTTGATTTCACTCATACAGCCCGCTCTCAAGAGAGGTCGTGCACAAACCAGCGTGAAGTTCAAACAAGAGCAGTCACACGGTCAAACATGCGCAAGAAAGAACCGCTCACCGTAGATACTACCTGGCGCTATCCTTTGCCGATGCCGATGCCCGGCCAACCGGTCTGTGCAACTGAATTAGAGGCCGTTACTCAACTGGCCCAACTTCCAGAATCCCCTCGTATGTTTTTGTGGACCGATACTGAACGAAAATGTCCGAACGATTGGGGATTTATCGCAAGTGTCCGAGAAGGCATCCCTCCACAAGGCGTAGAGGCTGAACTTCTAGCATGGGCCGGTCAATACCGTAATGCTTGGCTTGCAGTGGATTTGCGAGACGGGGTGATCCCGCCTTCAACGGTCACACCAATGGAAGAATTGCTTTCTTCATTGAAGCGACCCATTATTATTCTAGTAAGCCGATCATCTGAGCATGAAGATTGGCCTCAATGGGTGCTTCCTGAGTGAACGTAACCAACATCGACGCAGGCGCATTCTAGCATCATGCCCTCAACCGCGGTTGACGAACGAGGCTATTTTGAATCACTCAAAGGTAAACTTACAGGCACTGCATTCTGTAGCGTCTGCAGGGTTGAGGGTTTCACAGATTCCGCAGGCCTTTTCTTCAGCGTTATCGGATCCTTCTTCGTCACGGGAGTTCCATGCCTTTGCAGCATCTTCCAATTCGCCCTTCTTGAGGTAGCCATTGTCGTCGCTATCGTAGTCCGCAGCGAAAGCAATGAAGGCATCGCGGTCAGAGATACCGGCTGCATCCATGACACGGAGAAGTACGTCTTCTCGCCAGTTCATCTTGGGCTCCTCATCGGTGGATTCGGCTTCTGCATCTTCTTCAGAGGTTTCAGCCACATCGGTGGACTCTTCCTCAGTGGATGCTTCTTCTGAGGTTTCTTCTGATGCTTCTGCCTCAACTTCTGCTTCTTCTGAGGTTTCTTCTGATGCTTCACCTTCTGCACCTTCAGCAACTGCTTCACCTTCTGCTTCTTCTTCCGCCTCTTCAACCTCAGGGAGGTCATCGGACTCGATTTCATCTCCGAAGTGAACACCATGGAAGCGATTGAGTGCTTCTGCGTCAACTTCTCCGGTTCCCTTGATGTCAAAGGATACTTCCAAACGTTCACCCTTCTCAACCTTGGGGACATGCCATACGATGTGCAATCCGCCTTCTCCTTCTTCGGAGGTCATCTTGACATCGTCGCGCTTTCCGTTTGCACCCTTCATCGACCAGTCCTTGATTTCAAATTGAGCTGGAAGCACATCGTTGATGTACAGGTCGCTCAAGGCTGTGTCGCCGTTGTTTTCAAAGAGGATCAAGACCTCATAGCGGCCTTTTCCTCCAAGAGGAATCGCTTGCTTACCGGCACTGAAGTTACGACGGTTGTGGATGACCTTGATGGTTGGTGTTTCCGCTGGTTCGCGGGTACAGATCGGGCCGAAACGCTCCGAGCTGAATTCAACCCGTGCAGGACCGTCCACACGTGTATTGTTCGGTGTTGGGTCCGGAGCATTGAGGGGGTAAGAAATTTCAATCTTCTTTCCGGGCTTTAGTCCGAGAGGCCCGCGTGTTCCGACGGTGAGGGTCATGGTATGACCGATGCCGTCAGGGGATTTGTGTTCCTTCTCAATGGTAACTCCTTCAGCCATTTCGACTTTGAATTGGTCGTCATCAATGGTTTTACCATCAAGTTTGATGGTCAACTGCTCCTGTGTAGGTGCGTCAAACAATCCAGGAATATCATCCGTGATGCGCATCAAGTTGATGACAGAGGAACCCTTGTTCTCGAGGACCATAACCGATTGGATTTTCTGTGCACGATAGGAACGCAAACCACTTGTGGAGTACGCCTTCGAAATATCTGCTTCCAGGACTTGAAGTTTCTTTTCCTCAAGTTTCATCGAACCCTCTGTGCTTTGAATGGCTCGCGGTAGAACCGAGTAAGACAATTCGTAGGTAAAGTCAGGTTCAGATTGGGCCATAACAACTCGCTCTTCAGATTCCCACTTACCGTAGGGGTGGACATCCTCGTCAACATCGTGGATGTCAAAGAGAAGTTCTTCGCTGCCCTTCATTCGAACTTGGAGTTTTACCAAATCAACGGCAAAGGAGGAGCGGTTCTCAAAGATAGCTTGACACTTCCAGTTGTCAGGGCGCTCGTCTTCACGGACTCGCATGTAGGTGAATCCACGACAGAATGCATCCAACTCTCGGAACATCATGTTTGAGAGTGTGGAATCAGCACGGTAGGTTGCGCTTGCTTGTCCTGCCTTGATGGCCTTTGTCGATGACACTGAGATTGTACCTTCCATGGAGATAACTTGTTTTTCACCTGCATTAAGTCGGCCGATGTTCCAAGTGATGGTTCCATCCTCAAATTCAGCTCCACCGGTCATGGCGAAATGCATGGCTTCGGGGATCGGTCGGGTGACGACAACATCGTGGAGTTCCACACCGGACATGTTCTCGACTTCAAGTTCAAGAGATATCTCGCCCGGGTCCTCATTCATAGCAACGGAAAGTGAGCGTTCTTGAGAGCGGGACGGGTTGGTGTCCAATCGCTCTCGTAGCGTCATCATCTGCTTTCCATTTACCTTGTATGACATTGTATGATTCTTTGATGGTTCAAGTTCGTCTACGGAAACATGCTCCCCGCCGATATCGGTTGCATCGATGTTGTCAAGCATGACGTCGATGTCGTAGATTCTGTCTTCTGACGAAGGGTTGTTGACCGTAAGGGTTCCTTTGACGGATTGTTTGATGATATGTCCATCAGCGTTCAAGGTTGTCGTTTCAATTTCATGCAACGTTCCTTCGAGTTTGTCACCGGGGACAGTCTCAACTTCAGCACGGCTGCGAATGGTCGCTCCTGCTTGTTCTCCAGTGAGGTCAGATGGGACCAAATCCGGTAGCGGTGGTTGTTCCAAGAGTTCTTGACTTGGAGGTGCTGCAAGCGGGTCCATCAACGGGTCAGCAGCGGGAGGCATTGGGGGCATCTCGGGAGGTGCCGGAGGTGCTGCGAGCGGGTCCATCAATGGATCTGCTGCGGGAGGCATTGGGGGCATCTCGGGAGGCGCCGGAGGTGCTGCGAGCGGGTCCATCAACGGGTCAGCAGCGGGTGCTTCGGGCATTGGAGGCATAGGAGGCATCTCGGGAGGTGCCGGAGGTGCTGCAAGCGGGTCCATCAATGGATCTGCTGCGGGAGGCATTGGAGGCATTGGAGGCATCTCGGGAGGTGCTGGAGGTGCTGCAAGCGGGTCCATCAACGGGTCAGCAGCGGGTGCTTCGGGCATTGGAGGCATTGGAGGCATCTCGGGAGGTGCTG
>Ga0209603_1001028_pt1 | contig 30321 bp, 26 predicted proteins | sample COGITO_mtgs_1206_FD_184812 | JGI IMG/M metagenome (GOLD analysis project Ga0209603, IMG submission 184812) | Pelagic marine microbial communities from North Sea - COGITO_mtgs_120607 (SPAdes) (version 2) | ecosystem: Environmental > Aquatic > Marine > Epipelagic ... | reverse complement strand
AAATCTTTTGACCGTCTTTCTTTTTTTGGAGGCATCAACAATCTGCTGGACAGGGCTTATTTCGATAATATTCGCATCAATGCCTACGGCAAAAGGCATTACGAATCCGCACCACTGCGTAATTTCTCCCTCGGGATTAATCTTAATTTCTAGTCACATCTGCTTCACTCCCTCCATAAAAGTATCGGCATAGGAGTCCCGATTAGAACTTTTTTCCTTTTTTGTGAAAAAAAAAGCGTGTGTTTTTAACGTAAAAAATTATTGATTTAGCAGGGTAAGAAAACTCTTACAATATTCATATTTAAGAGCTGTTTCGATTGATTTTCATTTCTCATTCGAAAACCAAATTCAAAAATTACTTCCCTTTTTTATTTTTTTTACACATAAATTAGTGTTTGGCATAGTTTTTGTGTTTAGTGAGAAAACTTGCGAACTAACATTCGAAAGTATTTTAAACATTATTAATTAATTTAAATTTTATCAAATGAAAAAAGGTTTATTAGGTCTTTTAGTTATTGCTCTGACAGTAGTTGGATGTCAAAACTATGACGACCAATTTGACGAACTGAACAAAAAAATCAGTGATCTTGCAAGTGATGTAAGTGATCTTGAAGGGATTTCTGCTGCAGTAAGTTCTTTGAGCGATAAATTGGACAATCTTGCCAATTCAGCTCTTACAGACGACGATTTAACAGCAATTCTTGACGAGATCGCCGTTATTGAAGATGCTCTTGACGCACTTGATGCTGTTGAGTCAGAAGTGGCTAATCTAGAGGAAGAAGTTGACGAGATCCTAGAAAAATTAGGAGAATTACTTTCTGCTAATGCAGTTATCATGGGTGACATTGTTATACGGAATGAGGGTGACCTTCTTGTTGCTGAAGATCTAATTGGTACTGAAGACGATGATCCTCTAGTAACCGTTCAGGGAAATGTATTGATTGAAATTACCGGAACTACAAGTATTACTGATGCTGCAAATGTCTTAAGAGTTAATGCCGTAATGGCCAAATTAAAGATTGTTCAAGGTACAGTAACTATTACTACTTCAAAAGCTCTTGCATTGCCTGAACTTATGTATGTGTCTGAGGATTTTAATCTCAATCAGCAAGTTGGTGGATCAACTCCAAGTGCGAAGCTAAGAACTATCAACGGTAACTTCAATTTTACTGGAGGAGGAGATGTGAGCTACTCTCAATTAGCTAATGCATCTGAGGTAAATATTACAACTAATGCTGTTACATTAACATCTATTGATTTTGGAGGTCTAGGTGGATCTGGTTCTGTATTGACCGGCGCCAATTCATTGGTACTTCCAGCCGCTCTTAGTGTCCGCGTTGGAGGTGTACTGCCTCAGGTAGTTACCCTAGCAAAGGCAACTAGTTTTGAATCTACTTACAATGGAGCAGCGCAAACTACCTCTACAATTCATGTAGGTGGAGCTGCAGCAACATTTAGTATAAATTCAACTAAATTCACTGGTGCAGTAAGTATTACTTCAACAGGTGATGTTAACCTTGCAAATGTTACTTCAGTTAAAGCTTTGACTATAACGGCTTCTGATACTGCAAATTTAAGTGGTATTACCGCATTTACTTCACAGGCAACATTAACTGCTGCTGATGTTAATGTTAGCGGATGGATATCTAATACTCATACAATCACAATAAATACCGATATAGCTATTTCTGCGCCTGCCCTTACAACCTTAACAGGTGGTTTAGTTGCAGATAGTGCAGCAGTTTTTGACGCACCTGAATTAAAGACAACAACAGGTACAATCGATCTAAAAGATAACACCCTGCTTACTGTTCATCTTGCAAGTATGGATGCTGCTGACCCAACTACAAAAATTCTAGATTGGCATAATATTTCAGTGCTTAAGGTAACTAAACAAAAAGGTACTTCTGCATTAGACGTAAGCGCTGCAGTTTCTTTGACAAGTTTAGATTATACTGGAGCCGAAATTACTCCTAAAGGTTCAGGAAATCAGTCAAATACTTTATCATTGACTGCTTCAAATACAAAACTTGTTACATTAAATCTTGGAGGTTATCTAGGTTCATTTACTGCTTCTAATACTAAATTAACATCTGTTAATACTACGGGAGCATTTATTATTACAACAAACCTTACAAACAACACTGCTTTAACTGGTTTAACATTTGCTCATAGACACGTTCAAGGTGATGATGCATCTGATGTAATAATTAAAAACAATGATAAGATCACTGCATTAGATCTTTCAAGCCTTGCTAAGGTTCAAACTGTAGAGGTTACGGGCAATGACTTGTTGGCTTCTATTGTAGCACCTAGTACCTCAGTGCTTGCTACTTCTGTTGCTACAATCACAGTAACCATTAATGATAACCATCTCTCTGGTGCTTACACTACAGCATCTGCTCCAACAGGAACTGTGTCTTACAGACCAGCTACAATTTCAGGAAACGCTCTTACTTCGTTTAAGCCTTGGATTGAAGCTAATGTAAACGTTGACCTAAATGCTCCTTTTGGAGATGATAATAAGGACAGGACATTAACTGGAAGTGCCTCTTCAACATCAACTGCTTCAGGAAATGCAGTTATCTATGATATTGATCTAGATAGTGTAACAACTGACGGTGGTACAGCTACCACTACTTTATCAGCTGCTTTAGATGCTGACGACGCTGCATCTCTTGGTCCTGATACTAATGCTGCTACTGCTGATGACCAAAACGATAATGATGTTAATACTGGCTCAGGTATTAGCACTAAAAACGAGTTGGATAGTGTCAGTATTTAATCACAAGTAATTTTGTTGAATTTCAATTCAACTATTCTAAAAGCCTTTCCATCTGGGAAGGCTTTTTTTATTTTAAATACTTACTGAAATAAAAAGAAATAATAAAGAAGTAGAGAGTAATAGCAATACAATCGCAAAATGAGGTATTCCCCTTTTAGCGAGAAAATGATGCAGGTGGTTTTGATCCGGGCTAAAGGGCGACTTTTTATTGAGAATACGGATGATAAATACCCTGAGTAAATCTATGAGTGGATAAACTATCATACTCATGGCTAAAAGCGGTTTATTGGCAATAAAAGTTGATTTTAATTGGTATTGGGGACCCAATACATGAAAAAGGTAGATGGCTATAAGTGTACCCAAAAAAAGGGAACCTGCATCTCCTAAAAAAACCTTGTAGTCTTTTTTAAAGTTAAAATAATAGAGCGGTAAAAGACTGACGGCGGTAATCAAGCCCAATGCATGAAGAGGGGTTGGTTCAGTGGAAAAAAACTCTAACAGAATGATTACCTTTATGGCTTCGGTAACTGCCAAACCGTCGATCCCGTCAATGAAGTTTATGGCATTGACAATGACCAAAAAGACAAATACTGTAAAGATTTGACTGGCCAGACGCGGGATTTCGTTTAATCCCAAAACCCCGTGGAAATCGTCAATCACAAAACCCTGGTCGATCAATATCTTGGCCACTATGATTTGCAGGAAAAACTTCAGTTTAAAATTGGCATTGTAAAAATCGTCATACACCCCCACCACAAACATAATACCCAGTGGGATCAGTAGAGAAAAATCAAAGATTTTGGCTGAGTTGAGATAGTGATAAATAGAGAAAAGAAACAGCGTCAAAAAAACCGCCATTCCACCGGTTTTGGTGGCTTTTGCAGTGTGTGCCGATCGATGGTTTATAGCATCAAACTTTTGAAGTCTTGTAAAATACCACCTCAGAACATAGCAAAAGACCAGGCTCATAAGGATCACAAAAAAATAGGAAGTAAAGTTCATTTTTGTTAAAATTATTTTCTCAAATAAATTTTTATCTTGCAATTTAATAAAAGAAAAATCAGCATGGCTAAATCTGTCCCCAATCAAACAGCGCTCAACACATCAAATTTTGTTCCTTCGCTTTTAATTATTTGCTTTTTGCTGGTCGGTTTTATTCCCAATTGGGAGGCTGTGGACAAAATTGCCCCCCAGTGGCTCTACCTCAGCATTATTAACATGATGTGCGGCCTTTATTTATTCACCCGTAGGAAAAGTTTTCAAGAGCCTATTGTGGCTGTTTTAAGTTCATATTTAAGCCTATCATATATGGGGTTTGTTCTCTGGGCGGCCCTTTCCTATTTCTACGCCATCAATCCTACTGAGGTATTGGTCAATATCGCTCGTCATTTTAATACCCTTTTTATGTTTTTACATTTGGGGATATTTATTTATAACATCAAGGAGAAAAACCGATTACTTTCCCTTGCTATTATGGCCATTCTCTCTATTGAGGTTTATGCGGTGTTGGAACAAGCCCTTGAGATGGTTAAAGCTGGAGGGATTCAGCCTGGGAATCTTAAAGGAGTAACGGCCAACAGAAACATCACCGCTTTTTCTATCGCTATCAAAATTCCATATGTATTGTATTTGATCATCAGATCGCAAAAATTATGGGTTAAGATGTCCTATGCTTTTCTGATTCTATTGAGTTTGTTTTCGCTATCTATGATCCAGAGTAGGGCCTCCTTTGTAGCAGCAGTTTTGATCGGGGTATTGTTGCTATTTTGGACCTCTTTTAATTATTTTAAAACCCGCTCTATTAGAGATTTATCTCCTAATTTATTTTATCTGTTGCCATTAATTTTGGCTTTGGCGCTAAACCAAGCTTTGATTTCAAGCAAGGGGGCCGACGTCTTGTCTCGTGCGGCGACCATTTCCATCAGCCAGGCTGATGGATCTATTAGTAAACGATTAAGATATTATCAGGACGTTGTTACCCACTTTTCATCCAACCCTATCATCGGCGTAGGGATTGGTAACTGGAAGCTTTCCTCTATTTACTATGATCGTGAGGATGTAGATGGCTACATTGTGCCCTATCATGCACATAGCGATTTTATACAGTTGGGAGCGGAATTGGGTATTATCGGTTTTCTACTATACCTCGGGGTATTTTTGTTAGCTGTCTACTTTGCTTTTGTAATTTTGTTTAAATCAGATTTGGGGGCTGACAATAAATGGTTTGTTTTTTTATTGATTACTGCTCTTGGGGTTTATTTTATCGATGCCAATTTAAATTTCCCCATTGCCCGTCCTCAGGTTTTGGCTCCCTGGGCACTAACCATGACTCTAATTACCTATTATTATCATAAAGCCACGCAAGTAAAATCCCCCCCCAAAAAAGTAAAAGCTCTAGGCTTTTTCCCCCTTTTGGCCATCGTATTGATGGTTCCTTCGGTTATTATTACCCATTCAACCTATCAGTCGCTTAAAGGTCAACTATTTTTACTGCGGGATTTTAATAACAATCAATATTCCGTTACCATGGATAAGATTGATTATATCACTCCAGATTTACCCAATATCACTGTGACGACCATTCCAATGAAATCCATTAAGGCCCGATATTATTTCAATGCCAAAAAATACGATAAAGCATTGGCCTTACTCGATCAGGGAATCCAAGCCAATCCATATCTTTTTTACAGCGAAAACCTCAAGGCACAGATTTACCTTAAGCAAGGGAAAATCGACAGTGCTTTTGTCAATGCCAAAAAAGCTTTTTATGGTCTACCCAAAAATGCTTTACATGCTGGTACCTATGCACAAATCCTTCAGATAAAAGGGAATTCTCAGGAAGCGGTTAAAGTATTTGATATGCTTAGTAAAAAGTCAGGGCCAGTGATTTGGAAAAACTTTTTAATTGTCCTTTCTCAGCTACTCCCAACCCAAGATGTGGATTTGATTAAAAACACCTCCAAGGCAGTTGAATTGTTTCCCGATGATAAAGAGCTTTTTTCCCTTAAGAAATTAGCTATAGTGGGACAACAAAAAATCAATGAGGCTGGAGCGATTTCTCAATTAGGATTGGATTTCTTTAATCGTAAACTTTATGTTGAAGCGGCCTTAGAATTTGAAAAGGCACTAAAGATCGATTCATTAGAGTACGCCCATTTTGAAAATGCAGCAAGTGCTTTTTATATGGCAGGTGATTACGGAAAAGCACTAAATTATTCTGATCGGGTGATCTATGAGCTAAACCCCAAAACAGGGAAATCAGAATATATCAACGCTTTAGTTCATATTAATATGGGTGGAGTAACCAAGTCTTGTGAGCTCTTAAGACAATCTATTGACTACGGATACACCCAGGCGCAAGCTATGCTTGATCAGCGGTGTAAATGATTTACTTCAAATTATCTGAAAAAAGGATACGATTGTTGTAATTAATTTATGTGTTAGATTGTGCTCAGGGATTAGTATTTTCCAAATTTTTTTATTCTTTTTCTTATTTTGTACTGCAACATAAAACTCTTTTAAGTAGCTGATTATTAGTTAGTTGTTTGTTAAGATGACCCACTTCATTTTTTTGATTAAAAACAAATACTAAAAAAACTTGATAAATAGTTTTGTTTTTTATTTACTATCAAGTACTTTTGGTACTCATTAATGCTTGGAATTCATTTGATAAAAATTTAATCCCCTTAATTAATTGTTTTAACCTTCAATTTTTTAAGGGGTTTTTTTAATTATACAGTAGTATGGAAAAAAAGTGGTTTGTTGTGTATACTAAGCCCCAACATGAGCTAAAAGTTGCTAGTCAGCTTTCCGCTATGGGGATTACAAACTACTGCCCAACAATCACCCTTTTAAAACAGTATTCCGATAGAAAGAAAAAAGTAACTAAACCCCTACTTTCTTCTTATGTTATGCTTGAGTTAGAGGAAAACCAGCGCAACAAAGTTTTTGCGTGCTCGGGAATCGTACGCTATCTCTTTTTCCTTGGAAAGCCTGCGGTTGTTCCTGCCTTTGAAATAGATTTAATGCAGGATCACTTAAACGGGGTATACAACGATATAAAGGTAACCACCCTTAGTGTGGGGGATTCCCACACCATTACCCAGGGCCCTTTTTCAGGGATATCGGGAAGGGTAGTTCAGTCAGACAATAATAAAATTAAATTAGAGCTAGCCTCTTTAGGGATGCGTATTACTCTTAAAAAACAGGCGGCTTAGAGGTTAACTTTTTTTAAATTTCAATGAAAAAGATCACATTGCCCAAATGGGACAGATGAGGCGGAGCCGTGAGAAAACCAAAGATTCTTAAGGTTTAAATTATGCTAGGTGAGCTAATCACTTCTAAAACAAGGCTAAGGCTTCTGATAAAATTTTTTATCTCTCAAGCTAATAGGGGGTATTTAAATGGATTGGCTACAGAGATGGGGGAATCCACTAACGCCATACGAAAAGAGCTTAACCATCTGCAAGGGGCCGGGTACTTAGAAAAAGTAAAAGTTGATAATAAAGTAGAGTATAAAGCCAATATCAAACACCCACTTTTTGAAGTCATGCAAAAAGTAGTATTTAAGCATCTTGGACTCGAGGATGTTGTTGAAACTGTACTCGAGCGCATGGGAGATGTAGATCAGATTATCTTAGTAGGAGACTATGCCAAAGGAAACGACTCCGGGCTTATCGAAGTATTTTTAATTGGTCAGGGGCTAAACATGGATTACATCGCTCAATTGGAAGATAAAATTGAAGATCTAATCGGTCGAAAGGTTAGTTTTTACCTTGCCTCTAAGTTTTTAGCCGACCGAGAACATATTGTACTATTTAATTCAAAAGACAAATGATACATATTGTTATTAAGGAGCATGATAAGCCTGCTTATAAGTTTCAAATAAAATGCAGATAAAAAATATTTGTTGTATTGGAGCGGGTTATGTGGGTGGTCCTACTATGGCAGTGATTGCCTTAAAATGTCCTCATATAAATGTTACCGTTGTTGATGCCAATCCAGACAAGATAAAAGCCTGGAATGGACCTTTAAAATCCTTGCCTGTTTATGAGCCAGGACTTGCTCAGGTGGTCAAAGAGGCTCGTGGTAGAAACTTATTTTTTTCAGAGGATATCCCTGGAAATATCGAAAAAGCGGAAATGATCTTTATGGCGGTAAATACACCAACCAAAACAGAAGGGGAAGGTGCAGGTATGGCAGCGGATTTAAAATATATTGAGGCTTGTGCTCGTGATATAGCCAAGTATTCTAAAAGTGATAAGATAGTCATTGAAAAATCTACCTTACCCATTCGCACTGCCGAAAAGATTAAAGAAATCCTACAGGAGAATTCAACCGACATCCATTTTGAAATCCTATCTAATCCTGAGTTTCTAGCTGAAGGTACTGCTATTCAGGATCTCTTTAAATCCGATCGTGTACTAATAGGTGGGGATAAAACCGAGTCTGGACTAAAAGCAGTAAAGACTTTGGTAGATATTTATGCAAATTGGATCCCAAAAGAGAAGATTTTAACAACCAATGTATGGTCTTCAGAGCTCGCTAAATTAGCATCCAATGCCATGCTGGGCCAGCGAATTTCCTCTATTAATAGCCTTTCAGCGCTTTGTGAAAAAACAGGCGCCAACATTGACGAGCTTTCAAAAGCCATTGGGATGGATCATCGAATTGGGCCACATTTTTTAAAGGCCTCTGTTGGGTTTGGAGGAAGTTGTTTTCAAAAAGACATCCTCAATTTGGTTTATCTCTGTAAGTATTATGGATTAGATGAGGTTGCAGAATACTGGGATCAGGTAGTTAAAATAAATGATTATCAAAAAGATCGTTTTGCTCAGAAAATAATTGATCATTTTGGGGGGGATTTAACAGGGAAAACAATTGGAATTTTAGGATGGGCATTTAAAGCAAATACCAATGACACTCGTGAATCACCGGCGATTTATGTAACAAAAAAATTAGTGAATCATGGGGCTCAAATAAAAATCTTTGATCCTTTGGTGTCGTCTTCAACAATCATAAAAGATTTAGAAGATTACAATATTAATAAGGATGCTTGTTTAATTTGCTCTGATATTGATGAATGCATCGATGCTGTTGAATTGATTGCCATATTGACCGAGACTCCATTATATAAGGATTTGGGAAAAGAAGTACCCATTTTCGATGGAAGAGGGATTAATAAAAAGGCTCAGTTTACGATTGGAAAATGATAGAAGATTTTAAAAAAATAAGAGCATTACTGCCAAGAGCCCAGAAAAAGGCATTAATTATTTTGTCTTTTCTATTACTGATTGGGATGTTTTTTGAAATTCTCGGTTTAGGAATATTACTACCGATCTTAACTATTTTATTAAACCCAGAGCAGTTATCCGAGGTTTTAGCTTATTTTACAAAAGTTGATCTTACTGTATTTAGCTATAATGAGGTAATGGTATTCTGCCTTTTATCATTGTTTTTTATTTATGTTTTTAAAACACTTTTTTTGGTATTTATTACCTACAAACAAAATGTAATTTTAGAAAATATTGGAATTTCAATTCAAAATAAACTTTTTTCAAAACAGCTTTATCAACCCTATAAAGATCATCTTTACAGAGATTTTTCAGACATCATTAAAGATGTTCATGTGGAAGTAATTTACTTTGTTTCTTTTTGCAGAAGTTTAATCACCTTTTTGGGAGAGATTGCCCTTGTAATCTCAATTCTAGCAACCATTCTTTACCTTGAGCCAAGAGGAGCCTTAGCTATTGGAACAATTTTTGGACTCTTAGCATTAATTTTCCTTCAACTTTCCAAAAAAAAATTAAAAGTGTGGGGAGATGATAGGGAAGCATTAGATAGAAAAATTTTAAAAACCCTTACGGATAGCCTTTCGGGTATTAAAGAGGTTAAATTATTCCATAAAGAGGCCTATTTTTTGGATGCACTTAAAAAGAACAACTATAAAAAGGCAAAAATTTTTGCTAATTATCAAACACTTTCTCAAATTCCAAGATTTTATCTTGAATTGATAACTATTATTGGTATGGTTGGTTTGATTTTGGTTCTTTTTTATAACGGTGTTAAAACCACTCAAATTGTTACCTTATTGGGTGTTTTTGTTGCTGCAGCTTTTAGAATGATCCCTTCTATCAACAGAATTTTAAGTGCTCTGCAGAATATAAAATACTATGGGGCAACTGTCAATAAAATATATGATCAAATCATCGGATTTGATTTCTCTGAATCAAATAAAAACAGCAAAGAATTTGCCTTTGATAAAGAAATAAAATTAGAGGATATACAATTCTCCTACAAGGAGAAAATAATCTTAAATTCAACAAATCTAGAAATTAAAAAAGGGACCACTATTGGTATTGTTGGAGCCTCTGGTTCAGGAAAAAGTACTTTAGTGGATCTGATCAATGGGCTACTCAAGCCAACAAAAGGGACAATAACTGTTGACGGGATCGAAATTGATGAATTCATCAAGTCATGGCAACAAACGATTGGTTATGTGGGACAAGAAATCTTTTTAATAGATGATACCATCAAAGCCAATATTGCTTTTGGCATCAGTGACCAAGAGATAAATATGGATAGCTTATATAAGGCATTAGAGGCGGCACAACTTTCCTCATTTATTGATGAATTAGAGCTTGGAATAGAAACTAAAGTGGGGGAAAGGGGGGTTCAACTCTCAGGAGGACAAAAACAACGAATAGGAATTGCAAGAGCATTGTACCACAATCCAAGTGTATTGATTTTTGATGAGGCTACTGCGTCATTGGATCATGCAACTGAAAAGGAGGTGATGAATTCGATTTATAACTTAAAACAAGATAAAACCATGATCATTATTGCACATCGGATTTCTACACTACAGGATTGTGATCAAGTTTATGAGGTTAAAAACGGAAAAATAAAATTAAAAGAACTGGAATGGGCAAAAACATCATAGGGGTAATTGGCTTGGGATATGTTGGCCTACCCTTGTCAATAGCTTTTTCAAAAAAACACAAGACTTTTGGTTTTGATATCAATAGCAAAAGGGTTGAACAGCTCAATAAAGGCATTGATTCTACTGAAGAGGCCAACCTTACTGAACTTACTAATCAAATTAAAAATGATTTAGTTTTAACATCAGATCTTCAAAAATTGGCTGATTGTAATATCTATATTATTACGGTCCCCACTCCTATCACGCAATTTAAAACCCCCGATTTATCTTATTTGATTTCAGCTTCCCAGACCATCGGAAGCATATTAAGAAAAGGAGATGTTATTATTTATGAAAGCACGGTTTACCCTGGATGTACTGAGGAGGAATGTGTGCCCATATTGGAAAAGTATTCTGGATTAAAATTCAACAAAGACTTTTATTGTGGTTATTCTCCAGAGCGGATTAATCCAGGTGATAAAATCAATACGTTGACCAAGATCAAAAAAGTAACCTCAGGCTCAACTCCTGCTATAGCTGAGACGGTCGATCAACTCTATGCCTCAATCATTGAAGCGGGTACCCACAAAGCTTCATCTATTAAAGTAGCGGAAGCTTCTAAGGCCATTGAAAATGCCCAAAGGGATCTGAACATATCATTTGTCAACGAATTGGCATTGATCTTTGATAGGGTAGGTATTGATACCACAGAGGTGATTGAAGCGGCGGCTACCAAATGGAATTTTCTCAAGTTTAAACCTGGTTTGGTAGGCGGTCATTGTATCAGTGTAGATCCATATTATTTGGCGCATAAGGCTGAAAGTTTGGGTTATTATCCTGAGGTGATACTTTCGGGGAGAAGGGTCAATGACAATATGGGAATTTTTGTGGCCAACAAAGCGGTAAAATTAATGAACCAGAAAGGGATTCCTGTAAGGGGAGCCAAGGCACTTCTTTTGGGCATTACTTTTAAAGAAAATTGCCCAGATACCCGCAATTCCAAAGTACCCGATATCTATAATGAATTAAAAAGTTTTGGGATGACAGTTTCAATTTATGATCCTCACGCCAATAGCGATGAGGTGGACAAAGAGTTTGGAATCAAAATGGTTTCAAATATAAACCAATACGATGTCATCATACTAACTGTTGCTCATGATGAATTTATAAAACTTGATTTAAATGCTTTAAAAAATCAAAAGGAGTCAGTGGTTTATGACCTCAAATCGGTTTTGGATCTCAATCAAGTTGATGCAAGACTATAGGATTATGAAGAATTATTTTGCACACGAAACAGCGGTTATAGATAGTGATTGCTCAATTGGACAGAGTACAAGAATTTGGCATTTTTCTCATATCATGTCTCGTGCACAGTTGGGGGAAAACTGTAACATTGGTCAAAATGTAGTCGTCTCGCCAGAAGTAATTCTTGGAAACAATGTCAAAGTTCAGAACAATATTTCCATTTATACAGGCGTTGTGTGTGAAGATGATGTTTTTTTGGGTCCCTCTATGGTTTTTACCAACATCACCAACCCCAGATCGGCGGTTGTTCGTAGGGATCAATACGTTAAGACCTTGGTGAAAAAAGGAGCTACCATAGGAGCCAATGCCACCATTGTTTGTGGAAATGAATTGGGAGCCTATTGTTTGATTGGCGCTGGTGCGGTAGTAACCAAACCCGTCCTACCTTATGCTTTGGTAGTAGGCAATCCCGCCAAACAAATCGGTTGGGTAAGTGAATATGGTCATCGTTTAGAATTCGACAAAAATAACTTTGCCTATTGCCCAGAGAGTGGCGAAAAATATATTTTAAAAGCTAATTCAGTTAAAAAAGAATGAAAAATTTTGTACTCATAGGCGCTGCAGGATATATCGCCCCGCGGCATATGAAAGCCATTAAGGAAACGGGTAATAAACTTATTGCTGCATACGATCCTTACGATGGCATTGGGATCATGGATAGTTATTTTCCTCAGGCCAGTTTTTTCACCGAGTTTGAGCGTTTCGATAGGCACATTGAAAAACTAAAAAGGGGAGGGACCAAAGTAGATTATGTCTCCATCTGTTCCCCAAATTACCTCCACGATTCCCATATTCGTTATGGACTTCGGATAGGTGCCGATGTGATCTGCGAAAAGCCTTTGGTGCTCAACCCTTGGAATGTAGATGCCTTGGTGGAGTTGGAGGAAGAGTATCCCAACAAGGTCAATACCATACTTCAATTACGCTACCATGAGGCCATTTTAGCGCTAAAAGATAAAGTCGACAACTGTTCAAAACAAAAGATTTATGAAATCGATTTAACCTATATTACTTCGCGTGGAAAATGGTACCATACTTCTTGGAAAGGTGATATAGATAAATCGGGAGGTATTGCTACTAATATTGGGGTTCACTTTTTTGATATGTTACAATGGATTTTTGGACCTATGAAAGATTTTTATGTTTCCGTCAAAACTAATGATACTAATTCAGGTATTTTAATTTTTGAACAAGCAAAGGTTAATTGGTACCTGAGCATAAATTCTGAAAATTTACCTCAATCTGTGAAGGATATAGGACTAAGTACTTTCAGAGCACTTTCTATTGAGGGAGAGGAAATTGAGTTTAGTAAGGGTTTCACGGACCTTCACTCAATAAGTTATAAAAATATCATTGAGGGAAATGGGTATGGGCTTACAGATGCAAAAAGCTCAATAGAGATAGTTTCTAAAATAAGAAATACTGTTTAATTATGTGCGGTATTGCAGGAATAGTAAGTAAACGGAATACCCCAATTAGGATTGATAAACAATTACTTAATAAAATGTCATCTTTAATTAGCCATAGAGGTCCTGATGATAATGGAATAAAGGTTGACGAAAAAAATCGTTTTGGCTTAGCACACAGAAGATTAAGTATTGTGGATCTAACCTCAAGAGGCCACCAGCCAATGACCTCTAACAATGGTAATTGGATAGTTTACAATGGAGAGTTGTATAATTTTAAAGACGTTGCAAAGAAATTATCACTTGGTAAAGAATTATCCAAATCTGACACCTCAGTAATTCTGGAAGCCTACAATAAATGGGGAGAGAATTGTGTAAAACATTTTAGAGGAATGTTTTCATTCGCAATATGGGATGAAAAAAAGAATCATTTGTTTTGCGCGAGAGATCACTTTGGAATTAAGCCTTTTTATTTTCATGAGTCAAAACATTCAATTTATTTTGCTTCAGAGGCTAAGGCGATAATTCCATTTGTAAACAACTTAACTGTTGATCGAAAGGCTTTAAAAGATTATTTAGTTTTTCAATTGTATTTGTCAAATAAAACCTTATTTCAAGGGATTGAAGAATTACCGCCTGCTCATTATATGATTATAAGGGAAGGAGAGGTTAGAAAGTTCAAATACTGGAACCTTGAATTTAGGATTGATCGATCACAAAATGAGATTTATTTTCAAGAACGTATTCAAGAATTAATTGAAAATTCGGTTAAAAATCACTTAATTGGCGATGTCGAAATCGGAGCATATGTGAGTGGGGGACTTGATTCAGGAGTAATCGCTGCTCTAGCAAATAAAAATTTAGGTGAAAAAGAGTTAATTGGTTTCAACGGAACTTTCTCTAATTATGGAGATAATTTTGATGAAAGCATTTATGCTACTCACATAGCTTCTGAAAATAATTTTCCTCTCCTAATAAATGATATTTCATCACAAAATTTCATTGATTCGATTAATAAAGTTATTTATCATCTAGATTCTCCTGTTGCGGGACCAGGAGCTTTTTCGCAATTTATGATTTCAAAACTTGCTGCTCAACATAGAAAAGTGGTTTTGGGTGGTCAAGGAGGAGACGAAATATTTGGTGGTTATACAAGATATTTGATTGCATATTTTGAACAGTGTATAAAAGCTGCTATTGATGGAACATCAGAAAATGGAGATTTTGTAGTGACCTACGAATCTATTATTCCAAATCTATCTCAACTTAAAGCCTATAAACCAATGTTAAAGAAATTTTGGGAAACGGGTTTATTTGATGACATGTATGAAAGATATTATAGATTAATTAATAGAGCTCCTAGTTTGGGTAATGAAATAAATTGGGATTACATGGATAACTATTCATCAAAAGAGGAATATAAAAAGGTTTTTTTTGGAAATAATATTAATAAAGGCTCTTATTTTGATTTAATGACCAACTATGATTTCAGAACTTTATTGCCTGCGTTACTTCAAGTAGAGGATAGGATGAGTATGGCACATGGTTTAGAATCTCGAGTCCCATTTTTAGATGTTGAATTAGTAGAGTTTTCATCAACTATCCCTGCAGATATAAAGTTTAAAAACGGCAATCCTAAACATATATTTAAAAAGGCTTTAACAAAATATTTACCAAAAAAAATTGTTGATAGAAAAAATAAGATGGGTTTTCCAACACCAATTAATATTTGGTTTAAAGGAGATCTTAGAGAATTTATTCTAGATACATTTAATTCAAGAAATGCACTCGAAAGAGAATATATAAATAGTGAACTTATAGTAGATGAAATTGATAAACAGGGATTATACAGTAGAAAATTGTGGGGATTATTATCTTTAGAGTTATGGCATTGCCAATTTATTGACAAAAAATTATGAAATTATATACTAAGGAGGGACTTGTAAAATACACTTCAAACGATTTAATTAAGAAAATTTTAACTGATTTTGAAAATCAAGAAGATTGTCTTTATACAACCCATGATTGGCTAAAAAATGATATTGTTAAGAGATATATTTTTAGTAATATTTATGATGAGATTATTAATTCATCCGGTATAAAAATTCTTGATATAGGAGGGGGTTATTCGTCTGTTACAAAAAAGTTTATTGAAAATCATGATTATACCTTGTTAGATATAATGTCTCATGATTCTCATATTTCATTTGATAGATTTTCAAAAAAAATTAAACTTAACTGGATTAATTATGATTGGTTTGAATACAAAATAAATGATCATTATGACATAATTATTGTAAATGACCTTTTTCCCAATGTTGATCAAAGACTCGATTTATTTATTAATAAATTTAGACCACATTGTGACAAACTTGTTCTTAGTTTAACATATTACAATAATGAAAGATTTTATAAAGTTAAGAGAACAGATGCTGATGAAATTTTATTCCTTAAAGCTCTAAATGGGGAGGAACTTTTTAATATTCTTATAAAATATAGTCCTGATATTAATCTCTCATTATTTAAACAAGAATCAAATGAAAGCTTATTTAGAAATGGAAGATCTGTAATAAAATATGATCTAAAATAAAAACTATGATCAAAGTTGCATTTTTTGGAGATTCAATCTGTCTTGGGCAGGGTATATCTATTCACAACGGATGGGTTCCAAGATTATCAGAATCTATTGAAAAAAAACTTAAAAACAAGTCAAGTTTAATTTTCAATTCAAGTTATAATGGAAGAACTTCAAGACAGGCTTTACTTCAAATGCCCTTTGAAATTTTAAACCATAAACCAGATATTTTATTAATCCAATTTGGAATGAATGATTGTAATTATTGGGAAACTGATAATGGTTTACCACGAGTTAGTTTAAATTCATTTAAAGAAAACATAACTGAAATGATTAATAGAGGTTTTAATTGTGGCTCAAAATATATTGTATTAAACACTAATCACCCAACTCCAAAAAAATCAAATTTTAAAAACCTGGATTTTAGCTATGAACATAGTAATAATATATATAATGAAACTTTAAGAAGTATTTCTTCCGAAAACAAGAATCTTATTATTAATGATATAAATTCAAAAATTTTAGATTTTTTAAAATTTAATAAAATTGGATCTAAAAAAATTGTACTTGAAGACGGAATACATTTGAACTCACTTGGACACGATTTATATTATGATTTTACTTCTAAAATTCTAGATAAATTAATTTTTCAATTATGAGAAGAATTTTGTTTTTAGGTCAAAAAATTTTAGGTGAAAAATGCTTTCATTATTTAAAATCGGGTCAGTTTAGAAATCTTAAAGTAGTAGCTGTTTCATCAAATAAGGATACAGCTAAATGGTGGGGTACAAACCAAATTTATCTCGATCATCAAGATTTAGTTTTTATCAATAATTCTAAAAGGAATGATAAAATTATTCAGGAATGTATTGAAAAAAATAAAATTGACACTATTATTTCAGTTCAGCATCCATGGATACTTAGAAAAGAAACTCTAGAAAAAGTAAAATATAATGCATACAATTTACATTGCGCAAAATTACCAGAGTATAAGGGAAACAAAATTTGTTCTCATGTGATTTTAAATAATGAAAAATATCACTATTCTACTATACATATGATGTCAAAAAAAGTTGATATGGGAGATATTATATTTGAGGAAAAATATAAAATTCATCCTTCTGAAACTGCGGAGACTTTGTATCAAAAAGGCAATGAAATGAGTTTTAAACTTTTCAAAAAATTACTAAATTACTTAGATAATGGTATTGATTTACCAAGAAAAAAAATTAAAAATAAAGGAACTTTTTTTTCAATTAATTCATTGAAAGATTTAAAAAAAATAAATGACACATCAGATTTTGATGAAGTAGATAGGAAATCAAGAGCGTTTTTATTTAATGGTTTTGAACCAAGCTATTTTATTTTAAACAAAAAAAAATTTTTTGTTATTCCCGACTCTAAAAATTTGAATTATGAATAATTCAAATTTATTAAAATTACTTAATGATCTAAAAATTGTAATTTGTATACCAGTTGGAAGAGCAGGGTCATACTTTTTTCAATCACTAATGGATAATAATGATCAAATAATTAGTTTTCCTGATCGATTTGATTTTAAATCTTTTGATTTAGAGCTATTTGTCAACAACAATAAAAAATATTTTAATTCAAAGTATAATAATTACAATAGTGGAAATAAGTTTTTATCACATGATGAGAAAGTAAAATTTAAACTCTGTGAAAAAACTTTTATCAACAATTATAATGAATTAGCCAATATTAAAAGTTCAATTTCCAATAGAGAACGTTTCATTTTATATCACCTTGCCTTTGCTAATCTAATTAATAAAGATCTTAGAAAGATTAGGTATATTTTTTGCCACATACATAATTTAAATGGTGAGGAGCTTAAAATTTTAAAAAACCTAGTTATTGATTTTAAAAAACCGAAAATTATTGTAATGACAAGGGATATAAGGGAGACAATATCTTCATATTTAGATTTTAGTCATAAAAAAAATTCAATCAGAGGAATTGAATTAATAAAAGGTTTACATCTATACTTAACATCTACGTACATCCCTTTTTTCAAGTTTTATAATGAATTAAAAAAGCCTGATATAAAAATTATTGATCTTAATTTATTTCATTTGAAAGGTGAAAACAACATAAAAAAAATAGTAAAGTGGTTAGAAATAGAATTTGAAAATAATATGACTAAATCTACCGTTCTTGGAGAGCCATGGTTTGGTAATTCATCATCAAAAAATAAAATTAATGGGTTCAATAAGTCAAGGGGAAAATTAAATTACTCAAAAAAATTAAGTGTTGAGGAAATAATGATTATTGAGAGGCTATTTCATCAAATAATCTTAAAATTTGGGTATAATTTAGATTACACTATGAATGAGTCAAAGCATCTAATGAAAGTAAATTTGCTAAACTATAATTTTTTAAAACCATTTTCGTTAGTTGAAATTTTAATATTATCTAAAAGTATTAATAATAAAGTATTTAAATCATTTCCAGGTTTCTTTAAAAATATTATAATTTTTTTCATATACGGCTGTTTTCCAAACATTAGAAGTTATTTCAAGTTTAAAAAATTAATTAAAGAATCATTTTTTGAAAAATCTATTTCGGATTTGGAAAAAATTCGATTCGATAAAAATATTTTTTTATGTCAAAATTAATTTGGTTGACTGGATTAAGTGGAAGTGGGAAGACTACAATTGGTAGAGAATTATACAAGAAATTAAAAAATAAGGAAATAAACACAATTTTTCTTGATGGTGACGACTTTAGGGATCTGATTGGTAATGATTTAAAATATAACATTGAAGACAGACTGAAAAATGCAATTAGAATTCACAATGTATGTCGATTTCTAACAAATCAAAATATAAATGTTGTTTGTTCTACTATGTCTTTATTCGAAAAAATTCATCAATTAAATAGGGATACAATTGAAAATTATTTTGAGATTCTTATTGAGTGTAATCTTGATGAGCTAATCAAAAGAGATAAAAAGGGGATTTATTCTCAAGCACTTACAGGCAAAAGAAATGATGTAATAGGAATCAATCAGGAGTTTGAAATTCCTATTGAACCAACATTAAGAATTGACAATACAAAAAAAAATAAATTAAACTTTAAAGTAGATAAAATTATAAAATTAATATACAATGAAGACTAAATGGGACTATACAAAGCTTGCCGACTCTTATTTAAAAAGGCCAGATTATTCTCCAACTGCAATAGATAAAATGTTTGAAGTTGCAAATTTAAAAAAAGAAGATAAGGCATGTGATGTGGGAGCTGGAGTCGCTCACCTTACATTAGAACTCAATAAAAGAGGATTAATTGTGGATGCAGTTGAACCAAATGATGCAATGAGGAAAAATGGAATTTTTCGAACAAAAAACATGGGAATTAATTGGTTTGAAGGTACAGGTGAAAAAACAGGTAGAATTAACTCATATTATGATATTGTAACTTTTGGCTCTTCATTTAATGTGTGTGATAGGGATAGTGCTTTAGCTGAGTCAAATAGAATTTTAAAAGATCAAGGTTGGTTTGCATGCATGTGGAATCATCGAGATATTGAAAATAACAAGTCTCAAATTGATATTGAATCAATAATAAAGAAAAATATCAAAGGTTATGTTTACGGAACTAGACGAGAAAACCAAACAGAATTGATCAATAAAAATTCATATTTTGGAGATTCATTATACATAGAAGGTTCAGTAACCCACAATTTAAAAATAGTTGAACAAATCGAAGCTTGGAAGTCTCATGCTACACTTCAAAGACAAGCTGGAGAAAATTTTTTTAAAATAATTGAAGAAATTGAAGATTATTACAATTCCTTGAATAGCAATTTTGTGGAAATTAATTATACTACAAGAATTTGGATGGCAAAAAAAAAATAACTTTAAATTCATAATCAATTGTTTTTTAACAAAGCTAATACACTTGAATTTTTATCGGATAAGACCATCCACAGTAAAGTACTCCCTTTAATAAGGTTTAATACTGATTTTTATCGTAAAAATAAGTTTGAGATTTTAAAAAAAATTAAAGATTATTTCAAAAGTGATAATCTTATTATTAGATCCTCTGCGGTAAATGAGGATACAATTTTTTCATCTAATGCGGGTCATTTTGAAAGTGTTTTAAATGTAGATAAAAAAGATAGTGTACGACTCTCAAAATCAATTGAAAAAGTGATTAAATCCTTTGAGAGTGAAAAACATAATGAAGTCTTAGTTCAGCCTATGTTAGAGGAAATGACTAGTTGTGGTGTTGCTTTTACTGCTGATATTGATACTCTTGCACCATACTATATAATTAATTATGATACTCGTGGAAATCCAAATTCAGTAACGTCAGGGGGTAGAGGAGATTTTAAAACACATATTTATCTTAAAAATTCTGATCATTTTAATTGTGATCCTTCAATAAAAAATTTAATCAGAGCATTTAAAGAGCTTGAAGAGATATTTAAAAATAATTTTTTAGATGTTGAATTTGGTGTCAATTCAAAATCAGAGATTTTCATTTTCCAAGTTCGTCCAATAGTAACTTTTAATAAAGAAAATAATTATGATTTGAACCTTAAAGAGGTTCTATATAAAGTAGAGAGAAAAATTGAAAAGTTAAGAAAACCTCATCCTAATCTTTTAGGTGATAAAGCAATTTTTGGAGTAATGCCAGACTGGAATCCTGCCGAAATAATTGGATTGAAACCCAGAAGATTATCTTTAAGCCTTTACAAAGAATTAATTACTGATGGAGTTTGGGCATATCAGAGGGATAATTATGGATACAGAAATCTCAGATCACACCCTTTATTAATATCTTTTTTAGGAATACCATATATAGATGTTAGAGTTGATTTTAATTCATTTATTCCAAAAAAATTAAATGATTTAACAGCAAATAAACTTTGTAAATTTTACTTAAATAAATTATCAAAATTTCCCTCATTTCATGATAAAATTGAATTCAAAATCGTTCACTCATGCTATTATTTTGGTTTAAATGAAAATCTTGAAGAGTTACTTGAAAATGGATTCTCTAAAGAAGAAGTCAATCAAATAATAGAATCTCTAACAGAAATCACTAACAAAATTATCGATCCATCATCTGGCCTTTTTTATAGTGATTTAAAAAAAATTGATTTTTTAAAAGATAAAAAAGATAAAATCCTTAATTCAGATTTATCTAAAATTGATAAAATTTATTGGTTAACTGAGTATTGTAAAAGATACGGAACCCTTCCATTTGCAGGAATTGCTAGAGCGGCATTTATTTCTACTCAAATTTTAAACTCTTTTAGGGATTTAGGTATTTTAAGTTCTGATGATTACGAAAACTTTTTAAAATCGCTTGGAACTATAACAAGTCAAATGGAGCAAGACTTATACAATTTATCCATAGGTAGGATTTCAAAGAAAAAATTTCTTAGTATATATGGTCATTTAAGACCAGGAACTTATGATATCTTATCTCCTAGATACGATCAGCAGTTTGATAATTATTTTAACACGATTAAAATAAAAAAAAGAGTATCAGAACCATTTATTTTTTTGAAGTCACACACAAACAAAATTGATGAATTAATAAGTAAATCAGGATTGAGGATTACATCTGAGGGGTTAATTAAATTTGTTAAAGATTCTATAAAAGCTAGGGAGTATTCAAAATTTATTTTTACGACGTGTTTGAGTGATGTTTTGAAACTAATTGAGGAATTAGGAACAGATGTGGGCAAAACTAAAGAGGAAATGTCTCATGTTGACATTAAAACAATTCTAAGCCTGTATAATGATTTAAATGACAGTTTTTTAAATGAAATTTTTGATGATGATATATTGAAATTTAAAAGATTATTCAAATATACAAATGCCATAAAACTTCCCCCTTTAATCCTCAAACCTTATGATATTTACGGTTTTGAAAGTTTAGTTGAACAACCAAATTTTATTTCTTTAAATAAAATTAGATCTTCAGTTGTATTAGAAACTGAAATTCTAAATAAAGATTTAGAAAATAAAATTGTGATGATAAAATCTGCAGATCCTGGATTTGATTTTTTATTTTCAAAAAAAATAGGAGGATTAGTAACTCAGTTTGGCGGGGCAAATTCTCACATGGCTATTAGGTGTTCAGAATTAGGAATACCTGCTGTCATTGGTGCTGGAGAATCAAATTTTAAATTATGGTCCAATGCTGAAATTTTGGATATTGATTCAATTAATCAAGTAGTTAAAGTTATCTTGTGAGGAAAATTGGAATTACTCAAAGATTAGTAGAAAATCAATCTTACGAGGAGGTTAGAGAGGCATTAGACTTAAATTATTGTAAGTTAATTTATGAGAGTGGTTTCCTTCCTATTATTTTCTCTTACGAAATAGATTTAGAACAGTACTTCAGTTTAATTGAAATTGATGGAGTTCTATTAACTGGTGGAAACGATTTATCAGTATGTAATCCGAACAAACTTTCCACTAAGCGTGACATCTATGAGAAAAAACTTATTGATTATTGTGAAAAAAATTTAATCCCAGTTTTTGGAATTTGCAGGGGAATGCAGATTCTAGCCGATTATTTTGGAAGCAAATTCAAGAAATTAAATAATCATGTCAATACAAGACATAAATTAGATGTTAATTCATCTTCTAATTTTGAAAAACAACTAAAAAAAATAAATGATGTTAATTCCTTTCATGATTATGGAATTGATCAAATTTCAGACAATTTAATTGTATCGGCTAAAAATCAGGAAGGAGTTATAAAAGCGATCGAGCATAAAAATCTTTATTTTTTTGGACAAATGTGGCATCCTGAAAGAGAAAGACCATTTGATAAATTTCAAAAAATTGTTATGAGTGATTTTTTTAATGAAAATCTTGATCAAATAATTCAAATTGCAAAAAGAGCCTCGGAAAGCGTTATTAAAATTTACAATAAAAATAATTTTTCAGAAAGTTTTAAATCAGATGATTCCCCACTAACTGATGCTGATTTAGCAAGTAACAAAATAATTTTAGATGAACTTAAGAAAATTTCCAATTATCCAATTTTATCTGAGGAAACTGAAATAGATTTTAATACAAGAAAAAATTGGAGAAAATTTTGGTTGATAGATCCTTTAGATGGGACTAAAGATTTTATACAAAGAAATGGTCAGTTTACCATTAATATATCTTTAATATGTGATAATAAACCAATTTTAGGGGTAATCTCTATTCCCAGTACAGGAGAAATATTTTATGCTATTAAAAATGGTGGGGCATTTAAAAATGGGAAGAAAATATTTAATAACTCCACCAGAGTCAATTATGTTGGTGCAGAAAGTAATTTTCACACCTCAATGAAAACAGCTAGTTATTTTAAAAACCATAAAATTAAAAATATTATTAAGTTAGGATCTTCCATTAAGATGTGTAGGCTTGCTGAAGGAGTTATAGATATTTATCCAAGATTTTATGGGTCTAAAGAATGGGATACTGCAGCAGCTCAAATAATTCTATATGAATCAGGATGTAAGATTATAGATATTGAAACTAAAAAAGAATTGTTATACAATAAAAAAAACATAAATAATAATCATTTCATAGCTTCAAGAAATGACATAAATTTAGATACATGAAAATGATTATTCTAGCTGCTGGCGAGGGAAAAAGACTTAGACCATTAACAAATGATATCCCCAAATGTATGGTTAAGTATAATCAAAAGCCCATAATTGAACATATAATTAATTCTGCATATGACTGTGGTTTATCTAATTTATCGATAGTTACTGGTTATAAAAGTGAGGTTCTAGTTGAGTATCTTAAAAATAAAAATATCAAATTCTTTCACAATAATAATTTCAGATCGACAAATATGGTCACAACATTATTCAATGCTAAGGAATTTATGGATGACGATTTAATTATTTCTTACTCAGATATTGTTTACGATAAACACATTTTGAAGGAACTTATAAATAGTAAAAATAAAATAAGTTTGGTGGTGGATCTTAAATGGAGAGAGTTATGGCAAAGAAGAATGGAGAACCCCCTTTCTGATGCAGAAACTTTAAAAATTAAAAATGGTTTAATAATAGAACTTGGGAAAAAACCAAAAAGTTATTTAGAAATAGAGGGCCAGTATATTGGCCTGATCAAAATATCTAAGGAAATGATTAAGGATATTATTTTACATTACGAGAATTTAGATACAAATGCAATTTATGATGGTGAAAGTTTTGATAATATGTATATGACAAGTTTCATTCAATCTTTAATTAATAATTCTTTTAATTTTAATCCATTATTCATTAACGGAGGTTGGCTTGAAATAGATTCAATAAATGATTTAAAACTTAAAATTGAATAATTTATGAGCAGATTATTCATTTTCTGATTTATGACATTAGTAATATATTTTTCAAAATCACCTCTTTCAAAACAACAAAGGACAGTTCAAAATCACATTCTTTCCTTTATAAATATCGATAAAGAAGTTGTGTTTTATAATATGTTTCCACATTTTAAAATTAAAAATTATTTAATAAACCAAAATTTTAATTTTATTGTTTTCCATTATACATTTTTGGCGTTAAGTGTTACTGACCCCAAAATTTTATTAAGGGTTGGTAAAAAGCTTTCTAATTTGAAGGGAATAAAAATTGCATTCCCTCAAGATGAATATACAAATTCCAATACCCTTTGTGAGTTTTTCAAGTTAACCAATACTGATAAAATTTTCACTTTACTTAATAAAATAGATTTTGAAAAGGTATACCCTAAACACAAATCTGGTGTCAGTAAAATTTTTACTGTTTTACCCGGTTATGTCTCTGAAAATGATTTGAAGTATATTAAGAAAAAACCAAAAAATAAAACAATTGATATTTCTTATAGATCAAGAAAGACGTCTCCTTGGCTGGGAAAGCATTCATTTTTAAAATGGATGATTGCTGAAAAATTTAAAAAAGTTAAATTAAAAAATCTCAAAATTGATATATCTGTATCAGATAATGACAGAATAAGTGGCGATGATTGGTTGGATTTTTTATGTAAATCAAGAACAGTTCTTGGTGTTGAGGGAGGATCAAGTATACATGATCCAGATGGGGTTTTACAATATGACTATGAAAGTTACTTAAAAAATGAAAATCCTAAAATCTCACATCACGAATATTATAATATGTTTCTTAAAAAATATGAGGGAAATTTGAATTTAAAATGTCTTACTCCTAGAATTTTTGAGGCCATAATGTGTAAATGTTGCCTGGTTTTAGTGGAGGGAAATTATTCCGGAATTTTAAAAAAAGACATCAATTATATTCCTGTAAACAAAGACTTTTCAAATATAGATGAAGTTTTGAACAAAATATGTGATAAATCGTATTGCGACGAAATAGTAAATAGGAACTATAAAATGATTATAAAAGATAAAAAATATTCATACAAATCATTTATTGATTACGTCGTTAAAGTATGTAAAATCAAACAATCTAAAATGAATTTTTCAAATTATTTTAAAAATTATCATTTAGTTAATAATTTTTCAAACAATTTACTTGTTTTGATTTACTACTACGCGGAAAAACTGATGTTGTTAAAATTATTACGAATTATAAAAACACGTATTAAATGAAAGTACTTATAACAGGTGGACTTGGACAGATTGGATCGCATGTTGCCGAATTATTATTGGATGGTAATAATAAGGTTAGTGTGATTGATAATTTAGAAACAGGAAGAAGGGAACATCTAAGCAAAAATCATTTGTTAGATATTCACATAAATACAATAGCAGATAGAAATTTCGTTTTTGATCTGGTAGAATCATTTAAACCTGATATCATTGTCCATGCTGCAGCCTCATATAAAAGTCCAAATGACTGGTATAATGATACCCTAACAAATTGTGTTGGAGGTTCTAATATTATTGAAGCTGCCAAAAAGTTTAATGTGAAAAGGTTTATCTATTTTCAGACAGCATTGTGTTATGGTCAAAAACCAATTGAGCAACCTATTTCTCTGCAGCACCCAAGAAATCCCTCTGGTAGTAGTTATGCAATAACAAAAACCACCAATGAATTATTTTTGGAATTATCCGGGATTGATTTTGTAAGCTTCAGACTAGCGAATGTAATTGGTCCAAGAAACGTTGCAGGTCCTCTTCCAATTTTTTATAGCAGACTCAAGGAGGGTAAAAAATGTTTTGTAACTGAATCTAGAAGAGATTTTGTATTTGTTAAAGATTTAGCAAAAATTGTTATTAAGGCGTGTGAGGGGACTGGCAGTGGAGCCTATCATTTCTCTTCAGGCAAAGATGTTTCAATTTTGGAGCTTTATAATTCAGTCGTCAAATCAATGAAAATTAATGAATATCCGGAACCTGAAATAAAAAAATTAGGAAAGGATGATGTTTTCTCAATATTACTAGACCCTGAAAGGACGTTTAATGATTTTGGGAAAATTGAATTTACACCCCTTGAAACTACTGTTCAAGAGGCTATTGATTATTTTCAGAAATATGGAACACTTGGGGAATATACCCATCTTAAAATTGAAAATGAATGAAAATACTTATAACAGGTGGAGCAGGAACTTTAGGATCAAATATCATTGAGCGTCTTTACAAAAATAAATCAGTTGATATTTTATGCATTGATAATTTTCAAACAGGTTCAAGAAAGAATATTTCATTTTTTCCTAGTGATAAAATCATAGAGGGTTCTGTAAGTGATCGCGTTCTTTTAGAAAATGTTTTCAAAAGATTCAGTCCTGAAATTGTGATTCACTCCGCAGCTTCTTATAATGATCCAAATAATTATTATGTAGATGCACAAACAAACATTTTAGGTGCAATAAATATTGCAGATTTTTCTAAAAAATATAGAATATCAAAAGTTATTAACTTTCAAACGGCACTTTGCTATGGGATTCCTCAGTCAAATCCTATCCCAGTCGAACATCAATTAAATCCTTTCACAAGTTATGGTATGTCAAAAACCTTTGGTGAGAACTATATGGCCAAAATGAATATACCGCTGATTTCACTTAGGTTAGCTAATATTTGTTCTAAAAATTTAGCAATTGGCCCAATCCCTACTTTTTATAAAAGAATTAAGGAGAACAAAGGTTGTTTTTACACCAAGACCGAAAGAGATTTTCTTGATTTTGATGACTTTTTTGATTTGTTAAAAACCATTTTATTTAATTCGGATCAGTTAGGATTTTATAATGTTTCTACTGGAATAAGCAATTCCATTAAAGATATTTTTGATAAAGTTAAAGTTTACGTAGGTCAAGATAAATATAAAGCTGAATTAAGAGAGATAAATCAAGATGACGTGCCAAAAATAGTTTTGGACTCAAGTCTAACAACTCAAGTTTTTGGTTGGAAACCTAAGATTAGCTTTGATGAAATGATCAGAAAGCAACTAGAATATTATGATCAGTCTGGAATTATCGAAATACATTCTCATTTTAAAAATTAGTATATGAATGAAAAAAAAATTTTGATAACAGGTGGGGCAGGTTTTGTTGGGTCTAACCTAACCCATTATATTCTTCAGAACTATAATGCTAGAAAAATAATTATAGTCGATAATTTAATTTCATCTGAGACTTTTAACATTCCTAAGGATAAAAAAATTGAGTTTATTTATGGATCAATCGCTGATGATCAAGTTTTGAATTCTCTTGATACTGATATCGAGTTTGTTTTCCACTTATCCTGTTATCATGGAAATCAATCTTCCATAAAGAACCCTTTAGATGATCATGAAAATAATACACTAACAAGCTTAAAACTGTTTAATACTCTTAGCGATTTTAAGAAACTAAAAAAAGTAGTTTATGCTTCAGCTGGCTGTGCAGTAGCAAAAAAAAAATATGGCAAACCAACAGCAACAACTGAGGATGCAAGTGTATCCTTATATCAGGATAGTCCTTATTCAATTTCAAAGTTAGTTGGCGAGTTGTATGGAAATTATTTTTTCAAACAAAATAATCTCCCATTTGTGAAAGCTAGATTTCAAAACATCTATGGCCCAAGGGAATTTTTGGGTGCAGGTATTTGGAGAGGTACAATTAATACAATTTGGAGGAATGTAATTCCAACTTTCATTTGGAAAGCTATAAATGGGGAAGATCTAAGATTAGATAATAACGGTGATACTTCAAGAGATTTTGTTTTTGTAGAGGATATTGTAAGGGGTCTCATAGCATGCGCTGAAAAAGGACAAAATGGTGAAGTGTATAACTTAGCAAGTGGAATTGAGACAAAAATAAAAGTTGTTGCAGAACATATTTTGGATTTAACTAATAGTAAATCAAAAATTCAGTTGATGCCTAGAAGAAAATGGGATAATTCTGGTAATAGACTTGCCTCGACTGATAAATCCAAAAAATTATTAAATTTTCAATCAAAAATTGACTTAGTGAAAGGGCTTGAAAATACTGTATCTTGGACAATTAGTAATAAAGAAATAATATCTAGCTTAATTGGGAAACACAATTTTTTTTTTGATGACTAGATAACATATCATTAACCAAAATATAAGTAATTAAATCAACTCAACTAATAAACTAAAATTGATAAAAAATATTATTTCAATTAAAATTGAAGTAATCTCTATTAAGATTATAAAGGGAGTTTCAAATTAAGGCTACAAGTATTCATATTTCGCTAACAAATTTAGATTTTGAAACGAGAGTATTCAAACAAGCAAATGCAATTTCTGAAATTCAAGAAGTAGAATCAGTATTATTAGTTGGTGTTTATTTAAATGATTACAGACTATTGTGGAGATTGTATAACATTTCTGCCTGGGAATCTAAATTTAATGTTATTATAAAAAAATAATTTTTTTTGAAAATTTTACATATAACCCATACAGATTTAATCTCTGATAGCCAGATATTGGATTCATGGAAAAATTTGATATAATTTCAAAATTAGATTGGAGGGAAATTTTTCCTCATCCATTTAAAGAGATTGATGCAGATCCTATTTGGTATTTGTTAAAGTTAAATAAAGAAGCATGAATATACTTCACCTTACTCATACTGATATAAATGCGGATAGTAGAATAATCAAAGAGATAAAGTCCTTATCTAAAGAACAACATTATAATATTTATGGTGTAGGGGTAAATTATGAAAAGGGTACTGTGAAAGAGGACCTAAAAAAAATTAACATTAAAATAAAATCACTTGAAATTTTCACAAAAAATTTAAAAATATTACCTAGACAAATAAGACACCCTCTTGTTTTCTTGGAATTATTTATTAAAGTTATGTTTTTTGTAAATAAAAAAAATTTAAAAATCGTTCATTGTCATGATACATTAGTATTACCAATTGGATATTTTATAAAGAGAATTAAAAAATGTAAGTTATTTTATGACGCACATGAGTTAGAATCTAATAAAAATGGCCAATCAAAATTAATGTCTTGGGGGACATTATTTATTGAAAAGAAATGTTGGAAATCTATTGATCTTCTTATTTCAGTTAGTAAATCTATTCTTGATTGGTATGAAAAACATTTAGGTTTAAAAAAAAGTATTTTAATACTTAACTCTCCCGAAATTAAAAAATCGGATTTATTACTTAATAAGATTTCCCCAAACAAAGGAAATTATTTTCATAAAGAATTTAATATACAAAATTCGACCTTGATTTTTTTGTACTTAGGATTTTTGACCAAAGGCAGGGGTATCGAAAAAATAATTGATGCATTTGATTCAGACCAGATTAATTCACATGTTGTATTTGTAGGTTATGGAAACATGAAAGATTATATTCTGAAAGCTTCAAAAAATAATGGAAAGATACATTACCATGAAGCTGTAAAACACGACGAGGTAGTTAAAATAAGCAGAGATGCAGATATTGGATTGTGTTTGATTGAAAAAATTTCGCTAAGTGATTATTATTGTTTACCGAATAAATTATTTGAATATGCTTTTTCTGGTTTGCCAGTATTAGCCTCTGATTTTCCTGAACTAAAAAAAATGGTTCATGAATTTAAATTAGGGTTATGCTGTAAAATTGAAACTAGGGTAATAGAAGAGGCTATCCAAAAAATTGAAAAGGCTCCTCTTCCAAAGGTGGATTCAGATTTGAGAGAATTGAGCTGGGAAAGTCAGGGAAATAAACTTTTAAACGCATATAGATCAATTAAATCTTTTTAAATGTTTATATACATGCCATTTAAAATATTTAAGTAATGAAAATTCTAACTGTAATAGGTGCAAGACCCCAATTCATAAAAGCTGCATCTTTTTCTCATGCTTTGAAATCAAACGATATGGTTGAGGAGGTAATTGTTCATACTGGTCAACACTATGATCAAAATATGTCTA
>Ga0209603_1001024_pt1 | contig 30395 bp, 52 predicted proteins | sample COGITO_mtgs_1206_FD_184812 | JGI IMG/M metagenome (GOLD analysis project Ga0209603, IMG submission 184812) | Pelagic marine microbial communities from North Sea - COGITO_mtgs_120607 (SPAdes) (version 2) | ecosystem: Environmental > Aquatic > Marine > Epipelagic ... | reverse complement strand
GGAGAAAGTTCCAGACGATGCTAAGTTTATTTCTTTTGGATTAGATTACGGATATACTAATGACCCTACTGCTTTAGTCGGTGTCTGGATCAAAGACTATGACTTATATATTAAAGAGTATTTATACCAGTCAATGATGACAGGACACGATATACACAAAAAGTTTAAAGACATAGGAATTGGTAGAGAATTAATCTGGGGGGACTCAGCAGAGCCTAGATTGAATGATGAGCTAAAACGTATGGGGTGGAATGTTAGAGCTAGTATAAAAGGGAGAGACAGTGTAAATGCTGGAATCGACTTATTAAAACGATACAAAATAAATATTACAAAAGATAGCGCTAACGCTATACAGGAATTTAGAAACTACAAGTGGTTAGAGGACAAATCTGGAAACTTAACTAATAAGCCAGAGGACAGAAATAACCACATTATTGATGCGGTGAGATATGGAACTTATAGCATCATAAGTAAACCAAACTTCGGCAAGTATACAATTTCATAAAAACAATAAATAATACGTTATATTAATATGAATATTAAACTAAATGTACCAAACAAACTTAGTGAGATAGCATTATCTGACTATGTGAAGTATTTAAAAATATTAGAGATAAACGAAAAAGACGAGAATAGCGATGTTTTCGTACAACAGAAAGTTTTAGAGGTATTTTGTGGAGTGCCTTATAATGAGTCGCTGGAGTTTAAAATGAGTGATGTATCTAAGATAGTTAATATAATAAATAACACTCTAAGTGAGCAGCCTAGTTTAGTTAAGTCTTTCAAGCTGGGAGACACAGAGTTTGGCTTTATACCTAAGTTAGACGATATGAGCTTTGGAGAATACATAGACATCGATACAAACATAGGGGACTGGGATAATATGTACAGAGTTATGAGTGTTTTATATAGACCTATAAAGCAGAAGAGTGGAGAGAAGTATTTAATAGACGAATACAAAGGAGACTTGTATCACGATGCAATGAGGCATACACCAATGGACGCAGTTATTAGTAGCTTGGTTTTTTTTTACAATTTAGGAAAGGAATTATCAATGGCTATGATAGACTTTTTGGAGACGGAGACGGAGGGGGACTCGATGCAACTTCAAACTTCAATGAGCGATACGGTTGGTATAACTCAATTCAAGCACTTGCTGAGTTCGATGTCCTTAAAATAGATGAGGTCACAAGATTAAACGTTCATACGTGCTTACACGCACTGAGCTATAAGAAAGAAAAAAACGAGTTAGAGAGTAGCAGAATAAAAAATAAATTTAAAAAATGAGTGCAATAGAACATAGAGGAGCGTTTGCGTATTACGATGTATTGGAGAAGTTGAAAAACAACTTACTATCTGACGTAAACATTAACACAGTTACAGAGGGTGATATAACACAAGTTAATCTAAACAAACAAGACATATTCCCACTGTCGCATATAATGGTTAATAGCGTTGCTGAGAACGGACAAATACTGACGTTTAACGTTAGCGTTATGGCTATGGATATTGTGGACGTAAGCAAAGCTGAGACGCTCGATATATTCAGAGGCAATGACAATGAGCAAGATGTTTTAAATACTCAGTTAGCAGTGTTAAATAAATTTCTCCAACAGTTAAGGAAAGGCAATCTACATTTTGACGGTTACCACTTAGAAAGCAGTGCAAACTTAGAGCCGTTTAGAGACAGGTTTGAGAATCAAGTCGCTGGTTGGGTAGCTACTTTTAGTCTGGTAGTTATGAATAATATTGACGCTTGTTAAAATGACATACAAGAATTTAAAGGAAGCGTTAGCAGAAGTAAGAGACCTTATAGTCAAGGAGTCTAAAGAGAATTTAGTCGCTGCAAAAAAAGGCGGAGGAGCTTTAGAGAAGAGTATTAAAGGAACTGATGTTAGTGAGGAGGGAAGCTCATTGATGTTCCAGATTTTAATGGAGGACTACGCTACATTTGTAGATAAGGGAGTTAGCGGAACAAAAACTAAATATGACACACCATATTCATATACAGATAAAATGCCTCCTCCTAGTGCATTGGATAAATGGACTGTTAAAAAGGGTATAGCACCGAGAGATGACAAAGGTAGATTTATACCTAGAAAGACATTACAATTTTTAATAGCTAGATCTATATATAGAGACGGTATCAAACCAAGTCTATTTTATACAGAGCCGTATCATAAATATTTAAAAAACATAAGCAAGAGATTAGAGAAGTCATACAAAGTAGATGTTAGAGATTTTACTGATTTTACAATAAAACAAACACAGAAATAAAATGGCAAAAATTAATGTAAGAAGTCCTTACTATGTATATTATAATCTAAGCAAATTAGAAAGTGCTGAATTAAAGCTTTGGATATATACAGGAACGCAAACAAATTCAAGACCTACAACACCAACATATATTTTAAATGCATCGGCGGTAAACTTTACTGTCAATTTTGAAATAGCAGAACTTGTTAGAGATTATATGACTTACAATGCAGACGATTATGAAACAGAAATTGTGTGGGTTGATTATCAAATACGGAGAACTGTTAGTGGTGTATCTGGATTTTTACCTTTAGTTGAAAACAAAGCGTTTTACGGTTACGGATATTTTCAAGAGGGTGTTAATCCACAAAACGATAGTGGACTATTGCAGTCAAATTTAACAGTAGTTAAACTAGATGACGCACCAGTTGTTTTGCCTATTGACACAAGCAAGGTTAGTACTGTGCAATATTATTCAGAAAATCAAGAAGTTTACGAGGAGAATTTTGTACCTACAACTACGTCATCAACTCAAATACAATACGTTTCAAATACTGTAAACGGAACTGATGAATTTGCAGATAGAGTTTCTAGGGACGGTGGTACTTTTGAGAATAGTATATGTTTACACGAATTTTTAGATACTAATATAACCTTTCCTGTTGATACTATTTACATTAATTCAACAGAGGGCGTATCGGTTGTTAAAGTGCAGAACATTACCGAGTGTAAATACGAACCTTATAAATTAAGCTTTATAAATAAGTTTGGAGCGTTGCAAAATCTTTGGTTCTTTAAGCGTAGCAATAAACAACTATCAACTAAAGCAGAGGACTTTAAAAGAAATACACTTGTAGCAAATAGTTATGATGTATATAAGCACCAACAGAAAAACCTATATAAAATGGGTAACGAAAAAATGGACTTAAATACAGGGTTTTATCCAGAAGAATACAACGAAGTGTTTAAGCAAATGCAATTAAGTGAGGACTGTTGGATAGAAATAGACAACGTTGTTTTACCTGTTAATGTAAGTGATAGTAGTTTTAGCTATAAAACAAGTCTAAACGATAAACTAATTAATTATTCTATAAAAATAGATTTTGCTTTTGACACTATAAACAATATTCGATAGATGCAGATAATAGACTTATATATTAGAGATGGTAATAAATATACTAGTGAGGGAGATTTCCCTACACAAACTAGGCTTGTAGATACATCAACAGATTTTACAATAGGCAATTTTAAAGTAGGTCAATTAATTAAAAACTTAAATTCTGGAGCTATTGGTTTTATAACTGCAATAGCACCAAGTGGCAACAACACACTAGATATTGATGGAGGCAATTTTTCTGGCACAGAGCAGAGATATCAAATTTATGACGATTATACAAAACTAGAATTATTCAAAGACGAAAGCGTATCAATTACGGATACTATTCAAAACGTAAAAGACCCAGCTAAGATATTTGCACCGTTTAGCCAACAGTTTAGCGTTCCAGCATCTAAGCATAATAATAAATTATTTAAGCATTATTACGATAGTGAAATTCAAAATAGTTTTGATGCTAGATTTCAAGGTGACGGACTTATTCAATTAAATGGCGTAACATACAAAATAGGTAAATTACGTTTAACTTCGGTTGAGTTGAAAAACAATGTAGCATATTCTTATAAATTAGTATTCACAGGCGAAACGGTAGAGTTTAAACAAATACTAGCAGAAAACGAATTAAGCTCTTTAATATACCCAGATAGTTTAGATTTTGAATATACTAGCGATTTTGTTAAAAGTAAATTACAAGGAAGTGCAGAGGGTGACGACTTAATATTTCCACTTATAACGCATAGCAAAAATATGCGATACAATTATAATAGCAACCCTGGTTATAGAGATGCTATAACAGGAACGCACTTAAATTATGCAGATTTAAAACCAGCGTTAAAAACTAAGGTTATAATTGATGCAATACAAACTACATATCCACAAATTGTATTTAGCCAACAGTTTTTTAATAGTACAGTTTTTAAAAAATTGTATATGTGGCTACATAAGGAAGAGGGTTTTATGAGTAATGCGAATGAGGGTGGGGAAGTTCTCACTATAACTAGAACGTGGAGTTTACCAAGTGCTGGGACTTCAGAATATGATTATAATTCTGGCGTTGAATTAAGACCAGCCTATCCAGCATTGCACCCTTTTTTGCCAGGAGCTTGGTATGAATATCAATTATTTTTAACTGTCAATGTTGCATTGGGTCAAGACTATACAGTAGAATTTAGAAGATTATCAAATAATGAACTTGTTGCTGAATTTCAAGGAACTGGAACTGACACATTTAGGTACAATGCAAACCCTCAACATTGGGGTACAGGACTTGTAGCTATAAAAATAAATATAATTGCTGAAAACACTTTAACAATATCTCAAGACTTAGAGGTTAGGTTTGTTAGAGACTTTGGGAATAGTGTTCAAAACGTTTTAGATACAGGGTTTTATAGAGCCGTTGCACCTACATCTCAAAATACAATACCTATAAGTACTCAAATGCCGAAAATGAAAATATTTGATTTTCTTAAAAATATCTTTACTATGTTTAATTTGACTGCATATAAAGAGGACGGATTTATAATAGTATTACCTTTAGACGATTACTATAACGCTGGTAAAACTTATGATATTACTGAATATGTAGATACGAGTAAAAAAACTGTATCCAAGTTACTACAATTTAAAAATATGATATTTAATTTTAAAAGCAAAAAATCTTTTTTAGTTCAATATTCAGACGAATTGCAAGGTAATATATTTGCTCAAGAAAGTTACGGTAATGATGAATGGGATGGTGGTGATTACAAAGTCGAAGTTGATTTTGAGAAAATGATGTATGAAAGATTAACAGATGAAAATACAGGGAATTTAACTACTATCGTTCAAGGTGCTATGTTAGATAAAAAGTTTGAGCCAACAATAGGTTCGCCTTTATTATTCTATTGTTTTAGCACAGTTACAAATGATGCACTTGTGTTTAAAAACGATGACGATAGTTTAAGCGGAATAAATCCTTATTTAAGACCGTCTAACTCTATATCCAATATTACAACTGGGTTTATAAGTAATACATTAAATTTTGGAATTGAAGTTGATGAGTACACATTGGGAACAGGTAGTGCAAGTCAAGTTTCATCTAATGATTTATTTACTAAGTATTACTTAAATTATGTAGCCAATATATTTTCTAAAAATGCAAGAAAGACTAATGTGTCTGCATACTTACCATTGAATATAATTTTAAAATACAGACTAAACGATATATTTATTATAGGTACAACAGAGTACAGAATAAACTCTATAAAGACAAATCTACTAACAAATAAAAGCGACTTAGAATTGTATAACTTACAAGTTAATACTTCGCAAAGTTTAAACGGTCAAAGACAAAGTTTAGGTAGGGTTGAGAATTTAGAAACGACTAGCAAAACAAGTAGCTCTGTTTCTTTACAATGGAGTTCTTTACAATCTAATCCAAATTTTTTACGTTATGATATATACCAAGACGATGAGTTTAAAGGAACGGTTCAAACTACAACATCTGCTACATTTATTTCATTAGACAGTGATACAACATATAAGTTCTCAATAAGAGCTATTTACGATGTAGATGGTGGAGAAAACTCAGCATTTGACACAGATTTATTTGAAACAACATTATAATATGATACGAGATATACTAGAGGGGTTACAATATGATTTTAAAGGAGAATACATAGACGTAGCGAAAGGAAAATATAAAATACCAGAAACAATGAAAGAGGGGTACAAACAATTAAAAAATGAGCTATGGCAGAAAAAGTAGAGGTTGAAGTAGTAGCTAAAACTGACAAGGCGGTTAAGGCTCTAAATAACTTAGAGAACAAACTAGAGGACGTATCAAAAGTAGGTCAAAAGAATAGAGAGGGTTTTAAGGTTTTAGACCAAGCTACTGGAGGCTATGCTGGAAAACTAAGAGATTTAAGCGGATCAGTAAAAGGAGTTATAACAGGAGCTAAGGGGTTTATAAAGACTTTAAAGGGAGTTAAAGGAGCTTTGATATCTACCGGTATTGGTGCTTTAGTTGTTGCTTTAGGATTGATTGTAGCGTACTGGGAAGATATAAAAGGATTTGTAGATGGAACTACTAAGGCACAAAGAGAGGGGTTAGCAGAAGCAGAAAAACTTAGAGATGTTACTCAGGAACTGTTAGACATTACTAGCTCAATGGAGAATACTCTTAAAGCACAAGGCAAGACTGAGAAAGAAATAAGAGACCTTAAAATACAACAGACTAATGAAGTTATTGCTGCAACAGAAGCACAGTTAGCTCAGCAAGAGGCAATGAAGCAAAGTCAAACAGAAGCTGCTGAAAGAAACAGAAACATAGCTGCTGGTATTATAGCTTTTCTAACCGCACCTATTGTTATAATTTTAGGAATGGTAGATGCTATATCACAGACTTTAGCTCAACTAGGAGTTATAGAAGAGGGTACGAGTTTAGCTGAGGACTTTGTATTGGGTGCTGCTGAAATGATATTTGACCCAGAGGAGGTTGCTACTGAGGCTGATGCTACTATTAAAGAAACAGAGGCTCAATTAAGAAAGCTAAAAAATACAAGAGACGGATATATACTTCAAGAACAGAAAGAGAAAGAATCAAAAGCAGAGAAGAAAAAAGCTAACAAGAAAAAAGAAGACGATGCTGAGATACAGGCTGAGAAAGACAAACAAGCTGCGTTAGAAAGAATTAGAAAAGGTTTAATAGATACAGAGGCAGAAGAGAGAGCTGAGAAATTAAGGTTAATACAAGCTGATTATGATGAGCAAATTAAACTTGCAGAAAAATATTATGGAGAAGAGACTGAGAAAGTTAAGGAGTTAAGAGAAGCACAAAGATTAGCGTTAGAGGCTCAGCAATTAACATTTGACGAACAAGACAAACAAAAAAGAATTGAAAACCAAGAAAAAAGAATTACAGAACTAGAGCTAGGCAAAGAGTTTGACGAGGCTACTTTTGAGGAGCAGAGAGCTATACTTGCTCAAAGAAGACAGGATTTGTTAGATGACGAAACTTTAACAGATGAGCAAAAGTTAGAATTAACTAAACAATATAAGGCTGCCGATAAAAAACTAGATGACATTGAGTTTGACGGCAAGAAAAAAATGCAAGGAGAAGCTATGGACTTGGCAAATAAAGCACAAGCTCTAGCTGGTAAAAATACAGTGGCTGGTAAAGCAATAGGAATTGCTACTGCAACAGTTAATACTTTTCAAGGTGCATCAGATGCTTTAAAACAACCAAGTACATTACCCTCTCCTTTTGATGTGGTTGCAAAGGTCGCAAATGTTGCGACAGTTCTAGCTACTGGTTTAAAGACTGTAAAAAGCATTGCCTCTGTGAAAGTGCCTGGCGGTGGAGGTAGTGGAGGAGGAGTACCAAGTGGAGGAGGAAGTGTTGCAGCACCAGCACCTCCTAGTTTTAATGTAGTCGGAGCTACTGAAACAAGCGTGTTAGCCGATACTGTTGCAGAACAGACACAAGAACCAGTACAAGCCTATGTAGTATCTAATGATGTTACAACTGCACAGAGTTTAGAAAATAACATAGTAGAGGGAGCTACATTATAATTACAAAAAAACAAATAAATACGTTATAATAATATGAGAATAGTTGAGCTAATAATAGAAGAGGACGAAGAGTTTTCTGGAATTGATGCAATAAGCATAGTGGAATATCCAGCGATTGAAGAGAACTTTGTAGCGTTAAACAAGGATAAAGAATATAAACTCGCTGAGGTTGATAGTGATAAAAGACTATTGACTGGTGCTTTATTGATACCAAATAAGACTATATATCGTAAAGACGGAGAGGACGAATATTATATTTATTTTTCTAAGGAAACGGTACGCAAGGCTTCTGAAATGTATTTAATAAACAACAAACAAAATAACTCTACGTTTGAGCATCAGTTTGAGCTTTCTGGACTTAGTTTAGTTGAGAGCTGGATATTAGAGGATAAAGAGAAAGACAAGAGTGCTATATATGATATGGACTTGCCTTTAGGAACTTGGGTTGGCACTGTTAAAGTAAACAATGAGAAAGTCTGGCAAGAGTTTGTTAAGACTGGAATGGTAAAAGGATTCAGTATTGAGGGGTACTTCACTGAGAAGACTAAAAAAGAAGAGTTAAGCAGAGAGATTGAGGCTGGACTAGAATTGTTGAAAATTAAGCAAATGATTTTAGAAAGTCAAATTGAACTTGAAAGCTACAATGACTATCCAGAAAGTGCTACTAATAATGCAAAGAGAGCAATAGAGTGGAAAGAAAAAAATGGGACTTCTTGTGGAACGCAAGTTGGCTGGACTAGAGCTGGGCAGTTAGCGAGACGAGAAAAAATAAGCAGAGATACTATTGCTCGTATGGCAAGTTTTAAAAGACATCAACAAAATAAAGACGTTCCCTATTCAGAGGGTTGCGGTGGAATAATGTGGGACGCTTGGGGTGGAACTTCTGGAGTAGAATGGGCAATAAATAAACTAGACAAGTTAGACAATGAAAAAAAATAATAGCACACCTAGTTTAACGAGTCCTAAGAACAACAGAAGAGCTTGTCTATGTAAGGACAAGAACACATACAGTAGAGAGTGTTGCGACGGCTCTTTATGGGCACAAGGTATAGGCTCAATAACTAGAGTTATACCAGCGAGTTATTTACAACAAGAAAACGGAGATTTAATATTACAAGAGGATAATTACAATATAAAAATATAATGGCAAACTTAAAGATAAGCGAATTACCACAAGCAACTGAAATACAAGGAAACGAGATATTACCTTTGGTACAGAGTGGATCAACTAAACAAATAACGGCATCTAAATTCAAGAATTACTTTGTTTCTACTGATATAACGGTAGAGGCTGGGGTTGATGTAGATTTAAACGCTGCTATATATGACGATACTTTTATGTTTAAGCTATCGTGGACTGGTGGCAATGGTACGGCAGTTTATACTTTACCAGACGCAGTTGCTCATATTCATAGAAAAATAAGGTTTATATCTGACAGTACTTTTAACAGTCAAGACCACGCAGACATAACTCCAGCATCTGGGCAAACGCTAGACGGAAGTTCAAACGCATATAGGATAAATAAAGATTATGAGGGCATTACAGTATGGAGCGATGGCGTAGAGTGGTTTATATTACAGAAAAAAGCATAGTGAAAATACAAAATTAATTTTAAACAACGTTATATTGATATGAGTACAGAAAAAAGAGTATTTAGCAAATTATTTAAAAGCAAGAAAATAGATTTGTCTATTGCAGCAGATTTAGATGCTGCGGTTGATACTTTAAAAGACCTTATGGTTTCTAATGATGTTTTAGTAGAAAATTTAAGTGACATTGCAGAAGAAATGACAAACTTGAAACTAGATTTAGATTATACTGCTGACTTAGAAGAGGAGAGTTTTGAGGAGTTAAGACAACAAGGCAACGTAGTAGATGAGCTTCTTGGTCTTTTGGAGTCAAAAGTAGGAGAACTAGGTTTTGCACCCTCTGACTTGTTCCCAGACTATAATGATACTGTTTACTTAATAGAAAACATAAATAGTAATGAGCAAAAAAGAGATACTGCTAGATATAATGCAGAACCGTTTTTAAACTAAAATTAAACTATGGAGAATAAAGTATTTGCAATATTAAAGAAAATAAGTAAACAAGAGAAAACTGAACTATCAGCAGTAAGCGATTTACAAGGCTGGTTAGATTTGAATCAAGTTGATCAAACTGCTTTTAGGATTACAGATGATTTAGCTGGAGCTTCTTATGAACTAAGTAACGCTATTGCTTCTTTTGAAAGTGAAATAGCTAAATTTGAAGATAAATACCAAGATATGCAGAACTTTGATACTGAGGACTTTAAAGGTAGGTATAATGATGGAGAAAATGCTTTAATAATTTATGAGAGGTTAGCTGAAGAACTAGGTATAGACCCCACAGAGAATGAAGTTTACAACCAAGTTAAAGAACAAATTGATGAAATTTACCCAGACTTTATAGATAAGCTAGAAAATGCTTACATAGATGCAGAGTCGGTAATTGACGAGCTTCAAAATGTTAACCTAGATTACATTACAAGGAATTAATTAAATAAATATATATATGAAAACAACAGAAATGTTAAGTAAAATAAAAGCACTTCTAAATGCAGACGTAAAGTTAGCAGAAATGAAGTTGGACAATGGAACAGTTATCGAAGCAGAGAGCTTTGAAGCTGGGCAGTCTGTTTTTATTGTTACAGAAGACGAGAAAGTAGCTCTACCTATTGGAGAGTATTCACTAGAAGACGGACGTGCTTTAATTATTGAAGAGGAAGGCATTATTGCTTCTATTGGTAGCGAGGAAACTCCAGCAGATGCAGAGGTTGAAGTCGAAGCAGAAGAGGAAACAATCGAAACAGAAGTACCAGAAGCTATTGCACCAGAGGTTGAAGCTATTGTTGATGCAGTAGTTGAAGTAATTGCACCAGTAATTGAAGAGGTTAAAGAAGAGGTTAAAGAACTAAGAAAAAAGTTTGAAGAAACTCCAAAGGAAGAGGAGAAAGAAGAGAAAACTGAAATGAGCAAAAAATTCAGACATTCTCCAGAGAAGCAAACTTCAAAAAGAACAGAGATTAAATTCTCAGAAAACAGAGAACAAACAATTTTAGACCGAGTATTAAATAAATTAAACAAATAAAAATGAGAAAAAACGTAAAATTAAGAGATGTAGTTAACCCAAGCGGCTCTTTAAACGGATTGACTACTACATATGCTGGAGAATTTGCTGGAGAATATATTGCTGCTGCTTTATTTTCTGGAAACACACTAGCTAATGGAGGTATTACAATCAAATCAAATGTAAAATACCAAGAAGTAATTAAGAAACTTGCAGTTGGATCTATTATAGTAGACGGCACTTGTAACTTTGATACTGAAGAGGACGTAGTTACATTGACTGAAAGAATCTTGACTCCAGAGGAGTTTCAAGTAAACTTACAACTTTGTAAAAAAGACTTCCGTTCTGACTGGGAGGCTATGCAAATGGGAGTATCGGCTTACGATAACTTACCACCTAAATTCGCAGATTATTTAATTGCTTATGTTGCTGCTAAAGTAGCTGAGAAGACTGAGCAAAATATCTGGAGAGGCGTTAATGCTAATGCTGGAGAGTTTGATGGTTTCACAACTTTATTTGCTACTGATGCAGACGTAATTGATGTGCCTACACCTGCTGCTATTACTGCTGCTAACGTAATTGAGAAAATGGGCGATACAGTAGATTTACTACCTAGTGCTCTTTATGGTTCAGAAGACTTATACTTATATGTATCACAAAACGTAGCTAAGGCTTATGTTCGTGCATTAGGAGGATTTGCTGCTAACATCGGTGCTGCTGGTACAGATGACAAAGGAACACAGTGGTACAATGGCTCTGGAGCATTATCTTTTGACGGAATTAAAGTTTTTGTTGCTAATGGATTAGCTGACAACAATATGGTTTTAGCTCAGAAGTCTAACCTATTCTTTGGCACTGGATTGCTTTCAGATGCAAATGAGGTGAAAGTTTTAGATATGGCTGACCTTGACGGCTCACAAAATGTACGTATGATAATCAGATTTACTTCTGGAGTACAGTACGGACTTGGAAGCGAGATTGTGTGGTACACAGTATAATAAGAATTAATTAATAACGAAGAGGGGTGGGCGTCTGCCTACCCTTTTTTATTTAAAAAAAATATAATATGGCGTGTTTATTAAATACAGGACGTAAAGTACCTTGCAAGGATAGTGTCGGTGGCATTAAAGCTGCGTACTTTGCTGACTATGATACATTAGGAGAATTGACTATTGCATCTGGAGAAGTTACTGCTTTTGGTGGTACCCCAGATTTTTTCAAGTTTGACGTAAAAGGAAACTCTAGCTTAGAGCAAACTATTACTTCAAGTCGTGAAAATGGAACTGCTTTTTACGAGCAAACATTAAACTTAACATTAACTAAATTAGACCTAGCTACTCAGCAAGAAATTATTGAGATAGTGAAAGCTAGACCTCACGTAATTATTGAGGACTATAACGGAAATTACCTTTTAATCGGTGCGGTAAACGGAGCTGATTGTAGTGGAGGTACTATCGTTACTGGAGCTGCTATGGGCGATTTAAGTGGCTTTACATTGACTATGGCTGGGCAAGAGAAGTTACCAGCTTACTTTGTAACACCAGCGATTGTAATTGCTGATACATCAGCGGTACAGATTAACCCTTAATAAGATTTAAGGATATAAATAGGGGTAGCTTAACGGTTACCCTTTTTTTTGTGCAAAATTGTAAAAAGATACGTTATAATAGTATGAAGTTAATAAGCACAAGCGGAAACAAGACTTTTTATGTTATACCTAGAAAATATGATACTGGGGATATAACAGTAAGACTAAGAAACGAAACAACAAACATAAGTATTGATGTAACATCTACACCTATTGTAGAGGGGAACTATTTAAAGTTTGATGCAGTACTAGGAACTCTAGTAGAAAATAATTTTTACACAATGGAGTTAATTGCTAGTAATGGTGGGGACATAGTTTATAAAGACAAAGTTTTTTGCACTAATCAAACAGTCGATCAGTCGAACAATGATTACTACGATATAAATAAAAACGAGTACACCACAGAGGATAGTTATAATAACGATTACGTAATAATATGAGCATAAGAATTGTAAATTTAAGTACCTATACTACACCAGAGGTAAAAGAGTATAAAAACAAGGAATGGGTAGCATACGGAGAGGATAATAACTACTACCAGTATTTAATAGATAGATACAACGGAAGTGCTACTAATAATGCTGCTATTAATGGTATTAGTCAAATGATTTTTGGAAGAGGAATTGATGCTACAAATAGCAATAAAAGACCAGACGAGTACGCACAAATGAAGTCTTTACTAAAAGACGATGACGTAAGAAAATTATCATACGACCTTAAATTAATGGGACAGTGTGCGATGCAAGTTATTTACAATAAAAAACACACTAGAATTGTAGAGGTTGCTCACTTCCCAATAGAGACTCTGAGAAGCGGTAAGGCGAACGAAGAGGGAGAAATCGACTCATACTATTATATGGCAGATTGGAGCGATGTAAAGCCGTCTGACGAGCCAGAGAGGCTATCTGCGTTTGGAAGTTCAAAGGACGAGATTGAAATTTATTGCGTTAAACCTTATAGAGCTGGTTTTTATTACTATTCACCAGTCGATTACCAAGGTGGGTTACAGTATGCGGAGCTTGAAGAGGAGATTGCTAATTACCATTTAAATAACATAATGAACGGCTTAGCACCTAGTATGTTAATTAACTTTAATAATGGAATACCAGACGAAGAGGAGCGAAGCATTATTGAAAGTAAGATACGAGAAAAATTTAGTGGCTCTAGTAATGCTGGACGTTTTATATTAAGTTTCAATGATAACAATGAGTCTGGAGCTAGTATTGAGCCAGTACAGTTAAGCGATGCACACCAGCAGTACCAGTTTTTAAGCGAGGAGTCAATGAGTAAAGTGATGGTTAGCCATAGAATTATAAGTCCTATGCTTTTAGGAATTAAAGATAGCAGTGGCTTAGGGAATAACGCAGATGAGCTAAAGACTGCGAGTATATTAATGGATAATACGGTCATTAGACCATTTCAAACTTTGTTGATCAATGCTTTTGATAACATACTAGCGTTTAATGGAATAACGTTAAACCTTTATTTTAGAACACTACAACCTTTGGAGTTTGTGGACTTAGAAAATGCAATGACTAAGGAACAAGTAGAAGAGGAAACAGGAGAAAAACTATCTCTTGCAGTTGAAATAGACGGACGAAAGGCTTACGAAACTATACAAGAAGCAGAAGCTAAGGCAAAAGAAATGGGTTGTAGTGGTTATCACGAACACGAACAAGACGGCAAAATTTATTATATGCCTTGTGAAAGTCACAACTTAAAAGCACCTTGCTGGGACGGTTACGAGCAAATAGGAACTAAGATAAAAGACGGAAAGGAAGTACCTAATTGCGTACCATTAGAGGATATAGACAGATTAAAGAAAGATGTTTACGAGTCATTAATGGACTTAGAGCAAGAGGACTTAAGTGACTATGAGCTTATAGATACTAGACCAGCAAATGAATACGATGACGCTTTAAATTCAAGTTTAAATTTAGCGAGTGTGGTTTCTAGTAGTCCAGCAAAAACAAGCGAACAAGATACGTCAATTTTAAAAATAAGATATAAATATACAACTGGACGTTCAACGGCTGGGCAAAGTAGAGATTTCTGTGAGAAAATGCTATCGGCAAATAAAGTTTATAGAAAGGAAGACCTAGACAAGCAAAGTTCTGACAATTCGCAGTTTGCACCTAGTGGAGAAAGTACTTATAATATTTGGCTTTACAAAGGTGGAGTGAACTGCTCTCATTATTGGGAACGCAGAACGTATTTAAGAAAAAACAATGAAAGAATATCGGTAGCAGAAGCAAGAGCTAAAATAATGCAGCTAGATCCTAGTCTAAGAAGCGAAGCTAAGATACCAGTAAACGAGCCAGAGGTTGCACAGATTGCTTCGGCTAAAAATAACTATTGGAGAAAATAATATGGCAACAGTTTTATTTATAAAGAGACAAGATATAGTAAAAAATAGTATTATAGACGGCAACGTTGATACAGATAAATTTATTTACTTTATTAAGATTGCACAACAGATGCACATACAAAACTATCTAGGCACTAGCTTATATGATAGAATATCTGCGGATATATTAAACAACACGCTTTCTGGAGACTATTTAGGATTAGTTAATGATTACATACAACCTATGTTAATACATTTCGCTATGGTGGACTATTTACCTTTTGCAAGTTATGAGTTAAGAAACGGTGGTTTGTTTAAACATAAGTCTGAAAACTCAGAAAGTCCACAGAAAACAGAAGTTGATTTTTTAGCACAAAGACACAGAAACTTTGCAGAGTTCTATACTAGACGTTTTATAGATTATATGTGCTTTAACAATAATTTGTTTCCAGAGTATAACACAAACCAAAACGATGATATGTACCCAGACAAAGATGCTAACTTTGTAGGCTGGGTTTTATAGTAAGTTTATGCCGTATAAAATAAAAAAGACAAATTTTAATAAGCTAATTTCTTATTTAAAGAAACAAAATAAACCTTTAACAAAGGAGAAAACTAAATGATTAATAACGTTTTAAAAGCTAAAACAAGAGAATACACTAGCAGAGGTTTAACAACTGAAAAAATATCTGTTACTTGGCGACACTATATTAGTGGAATTTCTACTTACACGCTTTTTGGCACAGGTGCATCTACTGCGTTTCCTTATGCTTATGGCGGTATTGGAGTTCCTTATGATGCTTATTTTAGTCAATTTCAACTGTCATCAATGCCTTATTCAAGTAGACAGTTTCCTAATGGTAGCTCTTTGACTTTAAGCGTTTATGTGGATAATGTTTTAAAAGGTAGTCAAACAAGTGCTTACGGCAATAATGTTAGAGAAGTAGTGATTTTAGATTTTGGTAGGTCAATAGAAATAAACAGAGGTCAAGTGGTAACGCTAAGACTACAAGTAAACGGACAGTGGTGGTATTGTACTAGCACTTCAATAATAATAGAGAGATAATGAAAAAGCCAATTTTAGCATTAGTGCCTAGTGCATATAAAACACAAAAAGTTTATTCAGTTTTACCAGTAAACGGTGACGGAGATTTTGAACTAAGAAGAAACGGTGCTGCAAATAGAATAAATAAAGACGGTTTAATCGAGTTTGTTTTAGGCTCGGATAATCCGAGATTAAATTGGAGTGGCGAATGCCCTAGTCTTTTATTAGAGGGTACATCTACAAATTTACAAATAAGAAGCGAGGAGTTTGATATTTTCACGTGGACTAAAACAAATATAACTGTTACTGCAAACGATACAATTTCACCAGATGGAACAGAAAGTGCAGATAAATTACAAAGAACAAATACTGCTGCTAGTTACATATTTGACGCTATATCCATTGGTTATGGTCAAAAGACTTACACTAATTCAATTTTTGTAAAAAAAGGTGAAGGGAGTTTTTTAGCCATTAGAGCTAGAGGTTCTAGTGCGTGGGTAGATTTAAGATTTAATTTTTTAAGTAAGCAAATAATTTCTTACACTGCATCAAGTTTTTTTACTGCAATAAGTTCAAAGGTTGAGGAGTTTGACAATGGTTGGTTTAGAATATACTTTACATATACAACTGACGGATATAACATACTGACGCACTATTATAGTCCTAGATTTACTCAAGGCGATATTGATGACACAGACGTAAACAACAATGCTAATTGTTTTATATGGGGTTCACAAGTTGAGGAGCAGATATATGGCTCAAGCTATATAAAAACAGAGGGTAGTATAGCTACAAGAAACAAAGAAACTAGAGTAGCGACAGGATTATATGGTGACCCAGAATTTAATAAAAATGAGGGAGTTGCATTTATAGATGTTAAACCATTTCCAGTCGATGCAAGTGATACAAATGGAAACATAATATCTTTAAGAGGGGGTTTATACACGTTAATGTATTTCAGATTTAGAACAAATAATGTTTTAGAATTTTACGTTAATAACGAACCAGGTTCAGCAATAATTGACTATGACTTAACACATAATGGCGGTAGGATTAAGGCAGCTATAAAGTGGAATAACGGTAATTATTACATTTATGTAAACGGACAAAGATTGTTTGCACCACACCCTATTGAAAGATTTTTTAGTGACTTAGAAACATTTCAATTTCAACAAACATTTAGTAATAACGAATTTGAGGGTGAAGTTTATGGAATACAAGTTTTTGACGAAGCCTTAGATGATGCAGAAATTAAAAAATTAACTGAATTATGAAAATAGGCAAATACGAATTTAACGACAAAGAACAAGTTAAAGAAAAAATTGAGGACTTAGGTGTGGACTATGACTTTGAGGGTAACCCATATCCAACACACAACCATAGTATTGTTGAGCTAGGGAATATCGTTTTACAAAAGGGTGAATACGAGATTAAAGACGGAGAAATGCAAATGATTAAAGAGCCTATTTTAAGCGACAAGTACCACGTGGACGTTATTTGGAGTGACTTAAAAGACCACCCTTGGGGTTGCATAGCTTTTTTGGGCTTTCATATTTAGAATATAAAATAAAATAATAATGGCAAATAATATAAATTGGGGAGAAATATATTGTCACTCACATTGGGGAGACGATAAAAACAAAGCTAGTGTACCAGAGTTTCCAGAGTTTTGTGCAATAGTACAGGGACTATGCGGTACTCAATACTCATATACTGGAGGAGAGAATTTTCCTACTCTTCTAAATATTAATTTAGGAACAGGAACAGGAACAGTAACGCTTAATTATGATGCTCAAAACATACCAGATAAATTTGAGGTTTGGTTTGACGGTGTTAAAGTTATTGACACAGGTTACAGGGGTTTAACTTTTTACCAACAAAGTTTAAACAGTGCTTTAGCCGATAGAGGATTACCAATTGAACCAATAGTAGGAATTGGTAGTGGAAGTGCTAATTTTAGTAAAACAACAAACACAGAAGTAGCTTTAATTAAAGTTTATGCACCTTTAGAAAATACTATTTGGAATATAACATTGGATTGCCCAGTATAAAATTATGAATATACAAGATTTGAGAATAGCAATATTAAACGCAGTAACCTTTGGGGTTAGCTTTACGCATATAGAAAATAGTTTAAAAATTATATTATTGCTTTTATCCATAGGATATACTGCACAAAAAATATACGAAACGCACAAGAAAAAAAATGCGAACGATAAATAAAATAATAGTACACTGCTCAGCAACACCAGAGGGAAGAGATGTATCGCCAGAAGAGATTACAAGGTGGCACGTTGAAGACAATGGCTGGAGTGACGTAGGCTATCATTTTATAATAACATTGGACGGAGTTGTGCATTTAGGGAGAGAAGTAGAAAGAGCTGGTGCTCACGTTAGAGGTCATAACTCAGACAGTATTGGAGTTTGTTACGTTGGGGGTATGGACATAGATATGAAGTCATCAAAAGACACTAGAACAGAAGAACAAAAAGAGGCTTTAGTAGATTTATTATGTGAACTAAAAGATACTTACGGTGGAGAAATATACGGACACAGAGATTTCAGCTCAAAAGACTGCCCTAGTTTTGATGCTAAAAAAGAATACGAAAATATAAGCAATAGATATTAATGCCTAGTTATAAAGACAAAAACGGAACGACAAGAGTAGGAGATGCTTTAAGGTGGCTTGTAAAACAAGGCAAGGAGGTAGCACCAGAAATACTTAAAATCGCTGGAAACGTCACTGGAATTGAGGCTCTGGAGCAGTTAGCAGATAAGATACTTACCAATAAAACACTTTCTGAAACAGATAAACAAATGTTATTAGAAGAGTTGCGTTTTGATATGATTGAGATGCAAGAAGTTACTAAGAGGTGGCAATACGATATGCACTCGGATAGTTGGCTAAGTAAGAATATAAGACCTCTAAGCCTCGCTTTTTTAACCCTTAGTCTGTTTATATATATAATATTAGATAGTTGCTTAGAAGGCTTTAAAATAGCTAAGGAGTGGATAACCCTACTATCCTCATTACTTTTGCTTGTATATGGCGGTTACTTTGGAGCTAGATCAATGGAGAAAATAAGTAAACATTGGAAAAAATAAATTTTTCAAGTGGAACACATATGAGACTATAATAGCCTAGTCTATTAATAGCAAAGTCTATAACAATATATTATATATATTTATCCTATAATAGTCTAGTCTATAATAGTCTAGTCTATAATAGTCTATAATAGCAAAAAGAGAAAAATTTTTCAATTAAAAAAATATAATAGCAACTTTTTTATAACTTTGTAATAAACATAAATAATGGCAAAGAAGAGTAAAAGAAAAAAATTAATAGAAAAGCTAGACACTGTATTCTCACAATATATAAGGCTAAGAGAGGCTAACAATGGGATTGTGGAGTGCTTTACTTGTGGTAAGAAAGAACACTGGAAAGGCAAAGGAATGCAAAACGGTCATTTTATGAGTAGAAAAAATTTATCTACTAGGTGGGACGAGGTTAATTGCCAAGTGCAATGCGTAGGTTGCAATGTGTATAGATACGGAGAACAATATAAATTCAGTATAGGATTAGATACTAAGTACGGAGGAGGAACGGCAGAAGAGATGCTTATAAAAAGCAGAGAGACTAGCAAAATTATGGACGTTGAGCTAGAGGAGAAAATAAAACATTATGAAAATTTGGTAAAAGAATTAATTTAACGTAGATTTGCTTAGCCAGTTTTCTGATTACTGGTTTGTTATCATTGTTTTAAAAGAGGTTTGACTAATAATCAGCCTCTTTTTTTTTGGTTAATAACTTTATTTTATATATCTTTGAATTATAAAACACTAAAACAGATAACATTATGGAATTAAACCACCTTTACGGAAGAGTAAAAGAAGAGCACAAAGACTCTATTAGCGATTATATTAAAAAGTATAAAGCTAGTGGCGAGTTAATGAGAGAGGAGCTAATTAGTAAGGAATATGTAAGCAGATTAAGTTATGCTTGTATTATATATTTACAAGACGCTACTAGTTTTTTAGGATCACCATTTGAGATTTTTAAAGAGATTTAAAATGACTTACAAAGAAGACGTTAAAAGAGCAACTAGTCCAGATACAATAGACTACTTAAACGCTAGAGTAGATGCACTGCAAAGAAGAGTTGAGTTTCTGGAGGCTCAGCTAGAAGTATCAAAACAAATTAACTTTAATAAATAAACAATGAAAAAAGACAAATTAATGGAGTTATACAAAAAGTATGACTTACAAGCAGATGATTTTTTTAAGCATCAACATTACACAATAATTACTCGCCAAGGTATTGATAAAATACAGGCTTTAGAACAAATGAGCGTTTCTTATGAGGTAGTACAGTGTGCTCCTAACTATGCCGTTTTTAAAGCCTATGCAGAGAAAGACGGAAAAAAGATTGAAACTTTTGGATCAGCCTTGAAAGGAGAAAACTACAAAGACGGAAATACTAATAGTTGGTATGTTGCAGAAATGGCAGAGAAACGAGCTATGAGTAGGGCGGTACTTAAACTTACTGGTTTTTACGAGTTAGGAGTTTTTGGAGAAGACGAGAGCGAATCATTTAAACGTGCCTAATATGAAGAGCGGAACTATAAAATATATTGACGAGAACGGTCAATGGAACGGAATGAAAAAAACTAAAGTTACTTTCAAAGACGGAAGAGCTTACACTTTTTTCTCAAAAGGAGAGTTTACTGGATCTATTGGAGATACTATAAAATACACAGTCACTAACGAGGATATGTATAACGCTAAGTTAGTAAGGGACGATTTTAAGAATAAAAACTTTAAAGACAGTGAAGTAATTACAGAAAAAAAGAAGAGTAAAAATACTTTTTCTTATATTGTAAAGCAAAACTGTATAAAAGCATCAGCTAATTTTCACTCAAAAAGAGCAGCAGATATTAATGATGTAATAAAAGATGCAGAAAAAATGTATAATTGGATTAATAAATAAATAACAAAAATTATGAATGAGAACAACAACAGTGAATTTATGAACTTCTTATTTGCTAGAAAAGGCAAGTTTGATTTTATCGTAACAAACGTTTCAGTTAAGGCTGACGAAATGATTGCTTGGCTAAAAGCTAATAAAGACCAAGCAGAAAAAAACAATGGGTTTTTAACTTTTGATATATTAAGAGCTAAGAGCGACCCTAACAAAATGTATGCTAAATTTTTTAAGCCTACTGAGGGTTACCAAAAACCAGTAACGGCTAAAGAACATATGCCAGACAGAGAAAAAGCTGACCTACCATTTTAATAATTAGGCTATCGAAAGGTAGCCTTTTTTAATACAAAACAATGACGATAAACTATCCAGAAACAATAGAAAAACTCAGACAGATACGTAATGGAAGTATCAAAGAGGGTTTAAAATTAGATATACCAGACATAGATGAGCATATAAGATTTAAGCCTAGCAACTTTAATGTAATACTAGGACAGGCTAATGTAGGTAAAACCTCAGCAGTCTTATTTTTAATGCTATGTTATTCAATAAAACACAAAAAGAAATGGCTAGTGTTTAGTAGCGAGAATGAGCCTCACTCTATTGTACGTAAGTTAGTAGAGTATTTAGCTAAGAAACCTATTAATTTAATAGAAGAGCTAGAGTTTATAGAATACACAGATTTTATAGATGACTATTTTAAAATAATTTCTCCAGACAAACTATACACTTATAGAGATTTACTGGGGTTAGCAAAAAGTTACAAAGATGCTTGGGACTATGACGGTTTTATGATTGACCCTTACAATTCAATAGTAAAAGATCCAGAGTTAATGAAAAGCATCGGAGGTCACGAATATGACTATCAAGCTACTACTGAGTTTAGAATTTTTTGTAAACAAAGCAAAATAAGTATCTGGTTATGTGTTCACGCAAATACTGGAGCTATTAGAATGCTACATAGGATAGACCATAAATATGCTGGTTTTCCATTGCCCCCACAGTCTGGCGATGTAGAGGGTGGTGCTAAGTTTGTTAATAGAGCTGACGATTTTTGGGTTGTACATAGATACGTACAACACCCTACTGATTTTATGATTACTCAGATTCACGTTAGAAAGGTTAAAGAAGTGGAAACAGGTGGCAGACCTACTCCAATGGACTTTCCTATATGCTTAAAGTCTGTTATTAACAACGTAGGTTTTGGTATGGATAATAAAAATTTAATACAAAAAATAGAAGAGGAAACCAAGGCTAATAACTTTTTAAGAAGTATTTAAAAAAAATAACGTATATTAGTCAAAAAATTACTAATGATTATATACGCATTTTCGGCTTTTGTAGTTCTACTTATAGGACTACTAGCTATTACAGACAGGTTTAACCCAGCTTTACAGTTTTCTTTTATAACTGGGCTGGGCTTTCTTTTTTTATATGACGAGGATAATACAGAAGAGGGACAACAAATAACTTTTCAACTAATGGTTGCGGTTGTTTTAATCACAATAACCTATATAAAACCTGATGCTGGAAATATTACATAAATACGATAGACTCTGGATTAAGTATGTTTTGGAGCTTGGTTGTAATATTGATACGGCTAAAGACGTGGTTCAAGAATTTTACCTTAAAATGTATGACAAAGATGCAAATTACCTTTTTAATAAAGACGAACCTAATTTTTACGGTTGTTACGTTATACTTAGAAATATGGTTTTTGATTTAAAGAGAAAGGAGAAACGTTTTATTTTTGAAACAGAGGATAGTATAAAGGACGGTAGCGAAGAGCTTTATAGTGAAAACGAAGTGATTGAAAAAATTGAGTGCGTTTTTGAGTGGATTAAAGAGAATGACATAGACTTAGATAGTAGCATAAAAAATGCTAGTGATATGAAAAAGCTATATTTCAGCCAGATATTTCAAGACATATTTTTAAATAAGGTTAGCATAAGTGCTTTGAGTAGAGAGTCAAACATTGGTTATTATTCGCTTTATAACACAGTACAATTAATAAAAGAAGAGATAAAACAAAAATATGAAAATAGGGACTTTACTAGAGAAAATATTTAAAGCAACTGGGGTTCAGTGGATCGTTAAAAAAATCTGGGGGGACGATTGTGGTTGCGAAGAGAGACGAGACAAATTGGATAACTTTAAATTTAATAGAAAATGACACTAGAGCAATACAATAATTGGGAGGAGTTTAGAAAAAAAGAAGAAAAAAACTTAACTGGAGCTGAGGTTAAAATGATAAATCAATACTATGCAGATGTTTATAAAAAGAAATATAAAAAGCATTGCACTTGTAACAACAAGATTTACCAAAATATGATTAACAAGCTAAACACTCATTTCGAGAGCATAGAAAGACCGACAGAATGAGCATAATAGATAAATACGAGAAAGCAACAGTTGATCTCTTAAACTTAGACGGTTGGGTTCTGGAGTGGTGCGGAAAGGATAATACTTTTTACGATGCTAAAGGAGTGACACCAAAAGGCAACCCTTGTGTTATAGAAATGAAATTTAGAAACAAATACTATAAAACTAAGTTATTAGAAAAAAAGAAGTATGAAAATCTAATGAATATGCCAGAGGAGGTTGTTAAGATTTACTTTGTTAATGATCCAAAAGGTAACTATATGTATTGGCTTAATAATCTAGTAATGCCAGAGGGTGAAGAGTTAATGTGTCCTAAGACAACGATGTGGGACAACACTAAGGTAAACAAGGAGACTTTTATGCTTACAGAAAAACAGGCTAGTGTTATAAATTGGTATGAAGTTGAGCCAGTAAAGTTTGGGGTATGGGACAATTATTTTAAAGGCAAAGAAAAATAAGTTATTGTGCATTTGGTTAATAACTTTATTTGTTGTATATTGTAGTAAATTAAAAGAGAGCAAAGCGAGGGTAGCCAAGCAAAACGCCAATTAGTAACTAGATACGGATATAGAAACTAGAGAAAAAAAGATGCGAATGTAAAAAAAGAGCGCAAGTAGTAAGCTGACAAAAATGTAGGCTCTTTTGCTTCTTTTAATTTTATATTTTAAAAAAAAGAAAAATGGAAGAGTCTTTAAAATGCGAATTTTGTAGTAAAACTATGAGTAAAGAAGAACATAGCTTTTGCGACATTTGCCCAGACTGTAGAGACGAATATTAACTTTAAAACAAAAACAATTATGACACACAAAATTTTACCTAGCGGAGTTCACGCAGTAATTAGAGAAAGCGGAAGAGTAGATATCTACACAGAAGCAGAATGGCAACACCTAAGTTGGTGGGAGTTTATTAAGTTAAAACACTTTAGCTAATGGACGTATTAAACAAGCAATTATTTGAGGCTAACTTCTCAGCTATAAGCGAACAGTTTATAGAGTGGAAAGAAGCTAAGAAAGATAATAAGACATTAGATAATTTAGCAAAATGTTTATTTGAGATATACATATACGCTAATGACTTAGAAATGAAAAACCATACTATAAGCAGACAAGTTAGTAAGTTTAGACACGAAAATTTAGAGTTAAAAATTAAATTACAAAACAATGAGAAATAATTATTACGAAGAGCCAGAAGAGTCTAGCAGTTGTTACCACTGTGGAGACGAAACAAATGGAGACACATACTGTTCAACCGCTTGTAAACAATATGACTTAGAATGATGTCGGACTGTTGTAATGCAGAAAACCTATGGGATATGGGTATATGTGCAGAATGTAGAGAACACGCAGAATTTATAGAAATAGATTAAAAACAAAAATAAACACTATTAAAACGAAAAAAACAATCTTAACAAGATAGCAAATTTCAACGCTGCAAGAGAGCAGTTAATAACAATCTTAATAAGCTATTAAATTTCAACGCTGCAAGAGAGCAGTAATTTCGTTTTAATAAAAAAAAACAATGAAAACAATTAACAGAGAAGTATTAGAGTTTATACACGAAGAGCTAGAGCTTAGTGTAGACAGAGATGAAGCAAGACAGCTTGTGCAACAGTTAGAATTTGAAGAGGATTTCTTTCAAGAAATTGACGGAGAAGAGTACCGATTCATTAAAGACAGTGTAATCTGGGACGTATATGTAGACGAGATACAAGAAATAGTAAGGGAATGTTATAACATAAAAGCTCCAGAGTGGATAGCTATTGATTGGGAGGAGACGGCAGAAAATTGTTACGTTGATGGATATGGGCATCACTTCAGTTTATATGACGGAAGCGAGATAGAGTATGACTTTGACGACCAAAGCTGGTGGATATTTAGAACTAATTAAAAAATAAAAACAATGAAAGATTTAAAAATAGGTAGTTACTTTAACTTTAAACTAACAGACGATTGGGGTTTGCAAGATTTTTATATTTATGAAGAGTCAACGGCAGACGGGTATTCAGTATATATTGCAACTCACGATACAAATAGTATTTGCGTAAATGAGAACATATACTATTATGACAGTGACTTAAAAGATGCGTTAATAGACCATATTATAGACAGGTCTAGTTTAAACGAGACTATTATTTACATAGACGATATAAATGCTTATTTTGTAGATGAAGCAATAGAGGAGCTAAAAGACTTGATGGAGGAACGAATTGAAGAGGCTGAAAATGATTAAGGCAATAGGTTGGCTAGTGGTAGCTTACATAGTTGGGCAGCTAGGTTTGATAATAGGAGAAAAAATATTTAACGATAAAAAATAAAAACAATGAAAGAATTTTGTATAAAAGCAACGACACAATTACATTCTACTAATGGAGTAGTACACATACAAGCAATAGGATATGATCCAGAGGACGGTTATATAGAGATTGAATGGGACGCAAGGGAGTTACTAAACGATATACCCTCGCTTTACGCAATGGCTAAACAAGGATTAAAACAAGAGGATAAATACATTAAAAATAAATATAAACAATTTAAAAAAGAACTATGAAATTTGATTTAAAAATTACTCACTTAGGTAAAACTGACAAAAAAGAAGAGAAAGACGTTTACGAGTTAATATTCAAAACTTACAATGCAGAGATACAAGGTAAATTTGAAAGAAGCGAAGTGAGAGATTTAATACAACAATTAGATAACGCAATAATATGAGAAAAGCAAAGGCTTCACAAGTACAAAGGATAGCAAACTTAGAGAAAGTTATATCACAAATGTACTTAAAGATTGAAGCATTTAAAACAAGGATTGAGGAATTAGAAAAAATTATAAAAAATGAAAATAAAATTACTGGATAACACAGAACACGAGGTACAAGAGTTGATAGATAATTCATACTCTGACGATTTTTACTATGGGTATTTAGGCAAAGCTGCCTTTTCGTCTAGTGCATTAAAACTATTATTAGATAGCCCAAAGACTTACCACTATGTGACTCAATACGGACAAGAGCAAAACAGTCAAGCGTTAAGAGACGGCTGGTTATTTCACACTATGATGCTAGAGCCAGAGAAAATAGATGACGTTATTTTTGTAGATGTGCAAAGCAAGAATACAAAGAAGTTTAAAGAAGCTAAGCTAGAGTACCCAGACGTATTTACAATGAAAGAAAAAAACGACTCAGAGCGTTTGGTAGATGCTATGAGTAAAAACAATACGGCTATGGAGTTAATGAGAAATAGCGTTACGGAAATACCAGCTATTGGTAATTTACAAGGATATCCTTTTAGAGCTAAAGCAGATATACTAAAAAAATCTGGTGGTCTTGTTGATCTTAAGACTACGATTGATGTTAAGAATTTTGATAAAAGTGCTGCAAAATACCGTTATTATCTACAAGTGTACATTTATTGTGAGTTATTTAACGTTGATTACAAAGACTTTAAGTTTTTATGTATTGATAAAAAGAATTTAGACATTGCAGTCTGGGACGTATCAAAAGACTTTTACGAAAGAGGAGAGAAAGAAGTAGCTAGAGCTATTAAAATATATGAACACTACAAAAGCGATGCGTTTGATATTAATGATTTTATAATTGAGGGAACACTTTAAATGATAAATATGACAAACAAAGAATTAAGAAACTATCAATGGTTAAGAGAAAGAATACTATACCATACAAAAGTAGATGTTTTAGATAAAAGAAGAATAAGAGAAAACGTAAATGCAAGGGTTATTTTTTGCAAGATAGCTAGAGAACTGTTTGGGCATACTTGGAGAAAAATGGCAGAGTATTTAGGTAAAGATCACGCTACTTGTATGCATTCAGTTAATGGGTTTGAGGTTTTAAAAAATTATGAGCATAGATTTTACAATGCATTTAAACTTATATTAGTTGAGCTAGAGGGAGAGGAGTTGATAATTAGATATCATAATTTTGGTATGATTGAAAACCTTGATAAATATATTGTACATTACAGAGAAACAATAAAAAAGGTAGTTAAAGAAATTAAAAAAGAATCACAAGAAACAAAAGAATTACAAAACACAATTTAATGGAGCTAGTAAAAATAACAGAGGTTAAAGGTAATAAGGATAACCCACGAATAATTAAAGATGCTAAATTTAAAAAGTTAGTGCAAAGCATAAAGGACTTTCCAGAAATGCTTAAAATTCGACCAATAGTAGTAAACGGAGAAATGACTGTACTTGGTGGCAATATGAGATTAAAAGCTTGTCAACAGGCTGGGCTAAAGGAAGTCTGGATATTAAAAGCGGACAATTTAACAGAGGATCAACAAAAGGAGTTTATAATAAAAGACAACTCTGGTTTTGGCGAATGGGACTGGGACATACTTGCTAATGAGTGGGATGTTAAAAAATTAGAAGAGTGGGGACTTGATGGCTTTCCATTTGAAGACGTAGAAGAGATAACTAACCCAGATAACATTGATACAGAAAACATATTTGCAACAGAACTGGATTCAGAAAGTAATTACTTAGTATTAAAATTTGATAAGGATATAGACTGGATTCAAGCTAAGACTATATTTGGATTACAAACAGAAACCGCAAGGAGGTCAAATGGAAAGGCTTGGAGCAGTGGGATAGGAAGAGTTTTAAATGGAACAGTAGCAATTAAAAAAATAAAAAATGAGAGTTAAGTTTTACGCACCATCCTATAAAAGACCAGAGAAGAGTATAACACAAATAACATACCCTTTTGTTAAGCTAGTAGTGAGAGAGAGTGAAGCGGAGGAGTATATAAAGAATGGCAATGACATAGTAGTATGCCCAGATACCGCACAGGGGAATTTATGTAGGGTTAGAAATTGGATACTAGACAACTTGTTTGATGATGCGGATTGCATAGTGATTTTAGATGACGATTGCTCTTACATAGGTAGGTTTGAGAATCAAAAAAATAAGAAGTTTACACCAGAAGAGCTAGAGGAGTTTTGCGAAAGTTCTGCTATATTATGTAAAGAATTAGGTTTTAATTTTTGGGGTTTAAATTGTGTACCAGACAAAGGTAGTTATAGAGAGTATACGCCTTTTGGGATGATACAGTACATTGGAGGACCTTTTCAAGCTCACTTAAAGAATGATATAAGATATGATGAGAGTTTGCCTTTAAAGGAGGACTACGATATTACTCTGCAGCATATAAAAGAAAACGGTGGATGTTTGAGAGTTAATTATGCTCACTACCAAGTAAAGCAATCGGAACAAGCTGGAGGGTGTGCTACATATAGAAACCTAGATTACGAAAAGGAGCAGTTTTTTGCCTTACAGAAAAAATGGGGGAAAGATATTATTAAAAAAGATAAGGGAAGCAAAAGAAGTTTTGACTATAACCCAATATTAAAAGTACCAATTAAAGGAGTTTAAAATGAACAAAACCGAACAACATAAAAAAGCAGTACTAGAAGCTCTGGAGAAGTCTTTAGGAGTTGTTACAACCGCTTGTAAATTAGTGGGTATAGGGAGGACACAGTTTTATCAATGGTTAAAAGATGATGAGGACTTTGCAAGGAAAGTGAAAGATGTAGAAAACATTGCATTGGATTTTGTAGAGAGTAAACTGTTCGAGAACATAAGAGATAATAAAACATCGGAAACAATATTCTATCTTAAAACAAAAGGCAAGAACAGAGGATATGTAGAAAGACAAGAGATAACTGGAGCGGATGGTATGCCTACTAATTTTCAAATAGAAATAATTGAGAATACCGAGGATTAAAACCAATGTAGTATATAAACACTTACTCAATAGTAAAAGCAAAATTGTAGTTGAGCAAGGGGGGACTAGGTCTGGAAAGACTTACAATATAATCCTATACATAATTTTTCAGTATTGCTTAAAGCATACAAAGAAGACTATTACTATCACTAGAAAAACGTTTCCTAGCGTTAGAGCTTCTGTAATGAGGGATTTTATAAGCATCTTAAAAGAGTATGATATATACAGAGAAGAGTATCACAATAAGTCTAACAGTGAATACTATCTAAACGGAAACTTAATAGAATTTATAAGCGTTGATCAACCTCAAAAAATTAGAGGACGTAAAAGAGATTTACTATTTATAAACGAGGCTAACGAATTGGAGTTTGAAGACTGGCAACAGTTGATATTTAGAACTACCGATAAAATAATAATTGACTACAACCCATCTGACGAGTACCATTGGATATATGATAGAGTACTGAACAGAGATGACGTAGAGTTTTACAGAACAACTTATTTAGATAACCCTTTTTTAGATAGTAGCATAGTTGCTGAGATTGAAAGACTAAGAGAAACTGACGAACAGTATTGGCAAGTTTACGGACTAGGGTTGAAAGGTGTTAGCAAGTCTGTTATATTTAATCACAATGTAGTGGAGAAAGTTCCAGACGATGCTAAGTTTATTTCTTTTGGATTAGATTACGGATATACTAATGACCCTACTGCTTTAGTCGGTGTCTGGATCAAAGACTATGACTTGTATATTAAAGAGTATTTATATCAGTCAATGATGACAGGACACGATATACACAAAAAGCTTAAAGACATAGGAATTGGTAGAGAACTAATCTGGGGGGACTCAGCAGAGCCTAGATTGAATGATGAGCTAAAACGTATGGGTTGGAATGTTAGAGCTAGTATAAAAGGGAGGGACAGTGTAAATGCTGGAATTGACTTATTAAAGAGATATAAAATAAATATCACAAAGGATAGCTCAAATGCTATACAAGAATTTAGAAATTACAAGTGGCTAGAGGACAAATCTGGAAACTTAACTAATAAGCCAGAGGACAGAAATAACCACGTTATTGATGCGGTGAGATACGGAACTTACAGCATCATAAGTAAGCCAAACTTTGGCAAGTACACAATTTCATAAAAACAACAAATAATACGTTATATTAATATGAACATTAAACTAAATGTACCAAACAAACTTAGTGAGATAGCATTATCTGACTATGTGAAGTATTTAAAAATATTAGAGATAAACGAAAAAGACGAGAATAGCGATGTTTTCGTACAACAGAAAGTTTTAG
>Ga0209603_1001020_pt1 | contig 30479 bp, 44 predicted proteins | sample COGITO_mtgs_1206_FD_184812 | JGI IMG/M metagenome (GOLD analysis project Ga0209603, IMG submission 184812) | Pelagic marine microbial communities from North Sea - COGITO_mtgs_120607 (SPAdes) (version 2) | ecosystem: Environmental > Aquatic > Marine > Epipelagic ... | reverse complement strand
TATATCTACATTAGGAGCGCCGTGCTTTGTATCCTTTAACTGTACCAGCATAGGCAAGATGATAGGAGCAAGCGTTGAGTCCATACTCCAAGTGTCTTGTCTGTCAATACGGATCTTAACTTTCTGTTTGCGTCTATCAAACCAAATCCAGTTGAACACGTTGTACACACTCTGTACAGCATCTTCAAACAGTTCAAGACTACGTTGGAATCGTGTTTGTTGTTCCGGCTCTGGCCAATCTACATAGCCATACTTGCGATCCATATAGCGTGTGTGAACACGACAGATTAATCTGTTTGGATACTTGCCAATATTAACTTTCATACTTCACCACCTTTACGTTCATTTCTTTACCTTTGGTGCGCCACACAGTTGCGGCTTGATTTGCTTGTTCAAAGGTTTTGTATAGAACAGGTTTAAGATTCCAATCGCATTTACCTGTATCCTCTGTAACATAGATCCAATCATCCTTGCCATTAAGACAAATCATTATTGCGTACATAACTAATCCTCATATGACCATTCTGTGATGGCTTTAAAACTTTCCGCAGGATCCATCATATCAAACTTGCGTGGATAGTGCTTGAGTAAGCTACGTGCTTGTTTGCGAACTTCACTGGGTACTCGCGGTGTCTTTCTTGGATTACTTAGATCCATTAGGAACCGTTCTACGTTTAGTACTGCGTTTGTTCTTTCACACGGTAATGTCATGCTAGGTCCGTAATTAGCTTATAGTTATCCCACGCTTTCTGCTGTGCAGGATTATGTTCTTCTTCAGGCACAACACACTCTAACCAATAGTAAGGCAAGCGTGGAGGATGAGCACCAAACTGTCTAGGCTGATGAAACTTACCGCTGTCGTACAATCGAATAGCTACGTTGCGATAAATTTCGCTTGCTTCTTCATCTGTTGCATTAGGCTCTGCACCTTCCCATTCAGGATTGCTCATTCCACCGTAGCGATATCCGTCCCAGATTGCTCCCCAATGTGCATCATCGTGCGGATCAAAGTCTGTGCGAGCAATAATTACTAGCACATCATCATAGACTACTCGTGCTTCAACAATGTCACGCATACAACGACTGAGGCTTAGTCCAACTTTCATATTAATCTTTACCTACGTTTACCCATTCGCGGAACTTGTGTTTAAATTCTTCCGCAGATTGTTCTAGTTCAAAATGGAATGTATGACTATAAACATATGTATATGTGTCCATACTCCACTCCCAACGGTTTAGGTTTTTCCTACACCAGTCTTTACATTGTACATCCAGATCACTATGTACGTCAACCTGAAAGCCCGAAGGCTTCCAGGTATTTTTGTATTCAAATATTTCTTGTGGTGTCATTAGTGTAACATGACAGGACGTTCTTCCTGTGCATAAAATTCTTCTGGATCAATGCCAAACTGATTACAACATAACTGTATAATATTTTCAGGTACATCGTCTTCAGTTGATCCATCTGGAATAAACAATCCTTTAAGGTTGCCTTTGCTGTCTATAATAAGTCCCCAGTCACTTGCTTCTAAGGATTCTTCAAAAGTAATTCTTTTACTCATAGTCTTTCTCCTTGTTTGTATGTAAGTCTAGTAAATCTTTTACGTCTGCGGCGTAGAATTTGCCGTTAGTTATACGCATAACTGTAGTGTCACCACTACTTTTAATATACGCTCTTCCACCGTCAATCATTTTGTTTCCTACAACTTTGTAGTCGTGGTGTGATCGACTGTAATAGTATTTACCGTCAACTTCTATCATTCCAAACTCAAGCGACTCAATTACATCTGCATTTGTAATCATTGAACAGTCACGTACCGGATCCCAATATAAACCAAAATACCTATTACCAAAGTCAGGGTGAGGCTCGGCCCTGTAAAAAATGTCACAAGTAACGTCACTAGCACGGAGATCGCTAGTGCATACATATCGTACCTCACATCCGTCTTTTCGTCCATAGATTTCCTCAATTTTTGCTGTGTCAAACAGCGGCTCGTGTTTAATATTCATAAATTCCTCTTATACGAATAAACTACTCACTGACTCTTCGTTAGTGACTCTGCGTATTGCTTCACCAAATAACGGAGCAACACTTACTTGTCGTGTCTTTTTACAGTTCTTAGGACAGCGGTTAGGGATTGTATCTGTAACTACTAGTTCGTCGAGTACACTCTTCTCAACCTTTTGACAGGCTTCATTGCTTAGTACACCGTGTGTGATATATGCACGAACACTAAGAGCACCTGCTTTCATAATTGCTTCAGCGGCTTTGCATAGTGTGCCTCCGCTATCTACAATGTCATCAACCAGAATGGCGTGTTTACCTTTAACATCGCCGATCAAGTTCATGACTTCGCTCTTGCCTGCTTCTGGCCGCATCTTGTCTACAATAGCAATGTCACCATGGAACATATCAGCAAACTTCCTAGCACGAACAGCACCACCTGCATCCGGGGATACAAACACTGTGCCTGCTTGTTCTACTTCTGGATCGTCAATAATGCCAATTGTACGTTTGATGTCTTTGGCAAATACAATGCGGCTTGTTAAGTCATCTACTGGAATATCAAAGAAGCCCTGTATCTGTCCTGCGTGTAGATCCATAGTCAACACACGATCTGCACCTGCTTGTGTAATTAGATTACTCACAAGTTTTGCTGTAATAGGTGTACGACTTGCACTCTTACGATCCTGTCTTGCATAACCAAAGTATGGAATCACTGCTGTAATACGTGTAGCACTGCTTCGCTTGGCCGCATCAATCATAATCATAAGTTCCATAAGACTATCATTAACTGGTGTACAAGTGCTTTGAATAATAAAAACATCCTCACCTCTAATGTTTTCTAAAAACTCTACGCTTGTTTCTCCGTCTGCAAAAGTATCTACCTTTGCCGGGACTAGTGTTGCAAAACAACAGTCTGCAATCTCCTGTGCTAATTCTGGGTTAGCGTTGCCCGTGATAATCTTCATCTTCAAATCTTATCCTTCCTCTGCCATGCAGCTTTGTGCTATCTTCTTAGAGATAGTTTTGTGAATACCAGGATTTACCCTTAGTACGTTTGGCATCATCTCATGCCTAATATAGTTACGAGTATAACATGTATCTGTATTACTGTCATCCTGTATATATGGAACGTTGTTTAGATTTGCCCAAAGTTCTAAATCACGCTTTCGAGTCATACGAAACGGACGAAGCACTCTGTCGTTTCGGCTGTAAGGGATAATCTTGCCTGTGCCGTGCATACTACTCCACACCCAAGTTTCAACACAATCATCTAAGTGATGTGCTGTAACAATTTGTCGTTCAGTACAGCGTTCTAACCATTCATAACGAATACTACGCCAGTATTCTTCTTGACTTTCTTTAGGATGCTTTTCTCTATCTATGCCTGTATTAGTTAAAAATCCAATGTCATTATCAGCACAATAATTATTTACAAACTTCATTGCTTTTATACCATGATGTGTACCATGGTTAAAATATAGTACAAATACATCGTGGTTACGTTTTAGAAAATCAACTGCCGCCATACTGTCAACACCGCCAGAACATGCAACATATACCTTCCTAGGAATTTTACCTTGAAGTTTAATCATGCTACACCTTATACAATTTTACATAATTGAGGCGTGTTTCGTTTGCACTAAACAATTTATTTTTTGTTTGTGCTTTTACTTTTGCTTTGATACGTTTCATATCACCTACTTGGTGCTCGAACTTGTTCATAAAAGATATAAGATTACCATCAATAACAGCCACATAATTATATGACTCCCATTGAGTACTGTATCTCTTGTCAAGTATTTTCGCAACTCCTTCAACAACATCTTTTTCCTTACCCAAATATTGGGAGTCTCTATATTCTATACGGATCTCTTTTTTCAATCCGCTTTCGTGTTGGTCACGTTTTACAAATTCTGGAATAAATGCAATACGGCCTAAGTTGTTTTTTGTTACAGTGTCTTGTGAAACACTATCAATCATATCACGTTTAAATTCATCTAAGTCAGCAAGTCCTAGCATTACATAACGCTTCATCCATTTATGTATTTGTGCTACTTCAGTGTAATCTTCTGCTGTTGGCTTCGGCAAAACAAAATCAGTTGGACGATAGACAGGATTGAATGCAAACTTAACTATTTCTTTGTTAGAAAAAACAGTTGGATTGTTGTCTTCTGAAAACCTACGTGTATCTTTTACGTAGCCGTTGTTAATACGTTGTGCGGCTACTGCAAATGCTAGGGCTTCTTGTGTAGGAACTGTTTTCAATGGAAGTGAATCCTTACTTAGATATCCGTTCTTAATCTTAACATCGCTGATCATTGTGTGCCTCTGTATGTTGCCTAATTATTACTTATTATAACATATATGTGCTGTATGTCAAGTCTTTTTAAACACATAGATTCCTTCGCTCTTGTATGCATTTTCTAATTTATTATTTCCTGTGCCTGGACGGACGTTTAGCAACATATCAATTTGTTCAACAAATTCAAATCCATTTATTTGACTTATTTCTTTCCATCTATCTACAATATCAAACTGTTCTTTTCCGTCTTTATAATCTGCAATATTTACAGCATATAATCCGCCTTTGATTAATGCCTTGTGTATCATTTTTATTGTAGGTTCAGCATAGTTATTAAACCATTCATCTAAGTTTGAACAACTATTCATACATTGCGTAGGTTCATCTGTATAAGTTTCTAAATTAAAATAAGGAGGACTACTAAATGCCGCATCAAAAGATTCAGGCTTTGGATCAAACTGTTCACTAGGCATGTGATTCATAGAATAACCACTACCTAATCCTAAGCTGGTCATTAGTTCTCCTAGTGCTACTAGTCCGTTATAAGTTTTTGTGTTTGGATCTATGCCAGTATAATTAAATCTCATATTACTAGTAAGAGAACCTATCATACGTCCGCCATATCCAGAACTAAAGTCTAATACATTACCCCACATAACAGGACATATATAATCATATACAGCTCTAGCATTCATTGGTTTAAAGTTTGCTATTGTGCCTCCACTTACTAGATCTAACGCTCGTCTAATATTAGCTGGCAAAACACTCTTATCGCCCTCGTCTCTATATTTGTAACAAAAACTAATTGCTCTTTTTAGTCTAGTGTCGTCGTAGAACCTAGCTCGCATACTAACCATTTTGTCTTTGCGTGTGTATGCTTCTTGCATGTTAGGAAACCAAAAACGACTAAAGTTTTGTCCTGCTGTATTTCCTACACTTATTTTTCCACCTTCAACACTATGTGATTTTAAACTTATTGTCTTTAACTCTTCTTTACATCCGTCTAGTGTAAAGTATGTAATTGGAATAATGTTTATGCTACGATAGATGTTAAACACATCATCAACTATTTTGTCTTTGCCGGTATCGTCAGCCTGTGTCCATACTTCTTTAGAATATGACTTTAGTTGTTGCTCTACTGTTTCATAGCCCGTGTAGGTGCTACTAGTAGGAGTTACACCCCATTCTTGACATATATGATTATAGTAGTTTTCAACCAAAGTGTTTGACATATATTTCCTTTACTTTGTTATAATTTTTATAGTGCGGAATTTTTGACCAAAAACCTGTTCCGTTAGCTGGACTTGTTTCATTTAGGCTCATTACTAGTTTTGTAATTTCTTTACTATTATAATAATTAATTATTTCGTCTGCTTCTTTTTTGTCTCTAGTTTGGATCCAGATAGCATTATGTCCAGTTCCATATTTAGGTTCAGCATATTTTAAAACACTCTTATGTGTTCGGTTGCCATTTTTACTAATAACAACTTTATGTACACCAACGCCTTCACGTGGAGTAATAATGCTTTCATCTACACCAACAGTTTTTCTAAAACCTACACCTTTTGCGCCTACTTGATATATAAGTTCTACTTCACCTGGGTTATTAACAACCTTTTCGTGATTGATATAATACGAACCATAGTTTGCTGTAAACGATTCAAAGTCTTGTTCGAACAGTTCGTTTGCATACTTATAAGTTTTTAAATCGTGTGCTGGCAAATATGCAGGACTATCAATTGTAATACTTCCGTTGTCTGTAATAAATTCTACATCGTTATTATCTTTAGGTGTAAAGTACATAGCACAGATTGGAGTGCTAGTTTTAGTAACCCCTAAGAATCTATATTTTGTAATTTCACATATGTGTTGTTTTTTAGTATAACGATTTTTATTAGGCCTTGTAAGTACTATTACATGATTGCAAGTGTCTTTAAACTTTTTTACAAATGTATTAGTTGTTACAAAGTCCACAGCACTTAAAATTACAGTATGTTTAGATTCAATGTCAGCATAATCTTTTTGTGTAACATTAAGGTTGAATGTTTTATTATTCAACGCTTTTTTAAAATTAGTTTTACATACTAATACTTGCAAACTATCAATGTCATTAGCATATAATTGCTTGCTAAAAATGTGTTCAATACGTTCAATATCGTTTGGTATAGCTTCTGCTAGTGTGGTCATTAACTTTTCAGCAAGATATATTAAAAGTGTACCACTTCCACATTGTGGATCGTAATAAGTTGTATTTGGATCAGCAAGTAGACTGTTATCTATTAAGGCAATTGCTTTTTTAGCAAATGCCTCCTGAATAATGGTTTGTGTTCCACTACTGTCGTATGCTTTTAATTGTGTAAGACGATTGCTTATATTATTGATAGTCATAGTATTGCCCTAACGCCCGGTTTGCTGAAACAGTGTTTATAGTATTCATTATACATGACCATTCATCTGTTGTCAACCCCGTAACTTGCGCCACAATACCATTATCAATATCAGTTACATCTTGTATTTTTTTAAATTCAAAATCATTAGCCCAGGCAATATCTGCTAATTTGTATATTTGTTTCAAACTATAACGTATGCGTTGCATAGTTACATTTAAATCATCCTCGTCCTTGTCTTGAGACTGTTTAGTATTTTTATTAAAGGATTTATTTTTACCTTCTTCAATATCATTATTATTAACTTGTGTACTACTACTATTAGTATTAGAATCTTTAGTTTTATCTTGTAGTAGTGCAATTATAGTTTCATCTATTTCATGTTGATTAATACAAGATCCAATGCGATCAATATGGTTACTAATGTTAGCAAGAAACTTTTTACTGATGTCAGCACCTGTTAAAATACTCCAGGCATTGCCGTCATAATCGTATACATCACTAACTTCTAACCAAGTACTAATAACTTTTTCAGTTGTTGTATTTGTTGTATCAGCAACACGTTCACAATAATCATATACTACACTAACAAATCTTTCTGGAGCATAGTCGTATACTACTACGCTTTCTTTACCCTGTGCTGGAGACTTACAACGGAAACTACCTTGGAAATAATCTGCTGCACTCTTGTCGTTATTAATTTGATGTACACTCCACCATTCTGGTACAGTAGTGCCTTCTAAAAAGCGACCACAAGTAAGTGTAATAGTGCCAGCGCCACCGTCATGATCATTACGTGAAATAATGTCTTTTACTTTTTGTATAGTTTTTACACCCTTGCCACTTGCATTAATAATTTTACGCTTACAAAAGAAAGGATGGTCTTGTAGTGCTTTTGCAAACAAGTTAATTGCCTCTACATTATCAGGTAATACAAATAATGTATGACGGCTAAGTTTGTCAGCAACACTACTAAAACGTGTAGGAGGCTTTTTAAAGTTTTTCATAATAAATGTAATAAACTCGTTCACACCCATTACATTTTTAAAGCTCCCGTTCTCTGTTGCAAATAATTTAGAGAATGTAAATCCTTCTTCGCCTAATAGTTGTTTTACTTTTTCTGGTACATTAACTAATGCATAATTAATATCAGCACGTTTACGAAATTGATCTGTTATGAAGTTGTCTGCATTTAGTTCCAATAGTTGCTTACGTATAGTCTGCTCATCTATGTAGTCAAAGTTATATACATCATCAGTATTGTAACGTCCACTTAGCATAGTCTTGTATGGTGTTCCACTTAGCTCAACTTTAAGTTTAAAACTTAATCGCTCCCATAGGCGTTTTGTATTGTCTGTACTAGTTGCATAATGTTGTTCGTCAAAGAATACAGTATCCCAATCTATTCCAAAGATTTGATCTAACAGTTTGTTATTTGATTCCATATGTTTGTTAATAAACTGAAGACTTACAAACACTACGTCATTGCCTTCAAGTTCAAGGCTTTTAATTTTCTTATAGTTGTGATATTTCCAACCAGCATAGTCAACATGATTTTCTTCGCCACCTGGCAATAAACTTGCCCAGCTATCATTAACACCAACTTTAGCTGTTACTACTAAAATTTTCTTAGCACCTAATGCTCGAGCAATTTCATAACTAATACGACACTTACCTGCTCGCATAATTGCATTAATAAGCAAGTCGTTAGATACTGAACTACGTTTTACTGCCCAATCAATAATATCTTGTTGGTACGGAAAACTAGACCAATCTTCTAATGCTTCAACACCATTAATTAATTTATTTAATACAGTACGTACTGACTGGCTTGCTTCTTTTGCTGTATCGCAATTTGGAAAATCAAACCATTCACGATTCTTATCATCACGACTACGAAAATATCCATTTCGCTGTAATGCTTTATGAAGAACATGATCGGTAATATGTTCAGGAACTGTACGTTCAAAAATTTTATCTAATTTTTCAGAATTAGATGTGCCGTCTTGCTGTTGGATACGTTCGTCTGCTGTAAGCATTGTTTCGCCTACTTTAAGTCTAACAGGAAAAGTTTCTCCGTCATATGCAACACTTCGTTTACTTTGACTTTTAGTAGTATATTGATAAATGGTATTCATACTTGTGTCCACTTCTTTTTACCTAATTTCTCTTGTTCACACCAGCGTATAAACAATCCTACTTCTCGTCCGTGTGCTTCTATCTCCCAAGGAAGATCCCAGTAACTTACTTTTTTAGGATTATATGTTTTGCCGTACCATGTGTCCGTGCTAGGGTGTAATTCCCTGCGAGCAAACTGTTTAGCGTGTACCATTTCGTGTGCTACAGTTTCTAACAGTTTACGTAAAGATTGTGTCTGATGGATTTCAATTTCAAAAGTTCGCTTATCGTCTGTCTCTAAACAATAGCCCAAAGCATTATCAAGTTTGCAGAGTTTTACATGAATATCAAGAGTACGCATTTTTGGCATTAATGTTTTAATGCAAAATTCTGCCATACTTTTGACACGTTTACGTTGATATAGTTTTCCGCCCGTCACAGTAATAAACATAAGTACCTCAATTTGCCTAACTTACTTATATATTATAGTGCCAAAACCAGAGAAAGTCAATGATTATTTTGGTAATTCGTCCACTTTTTCAATGATAATTGTACCTTGATCTCCCCAAAGTATTCTTAAATTATCGCCTTCTTTCCATCCTTGAGCTTCCATGATTTCATCTGGGATCTTCATATTTACATTCTTGTCATCACCTGGAATGTCTGTGAATATGTCTTCTACTTTAAATTCAAATAATTGATTTTCGTTTTTACTCATAATTTCTCCTGTGCTAAATACTTATATGAATGATGCTTACACCTCAGCGTTATTTGACGTTGTAAGAGACACATCAGCAAACTACGGTTATAGTTTGCCAGAACACTTAGAAGCATACGTTGTTATGCTACTAGCCAGTCACGTCGACAAGCCTAATTTTCTACCTAGTAACAGTTTTGCAGAAAAGTATCTAAGCCTAAATACTAAAATGGATGCTAAACAACTAGGCGATACTTGTTTATTTGTTACTGGTGTTTTTCCAAGCTATGGTAAAATAAATCGAACGTATTATCAAAACATAGGTATAGGATCATATAGTAGTATGAACGGCGAACTGTTCGAACAGCTTGCTACTCATTTTAAATTTCTAAGTAACTTTATAGAACTTAGTGTTAGTTCTTCCAAACACTTGCATAGTAACCTTTTCCGTTAGTATCGCCACCATCGTTGTCAACTTCAACATCGTTATAAGAGATACTAGTAACAGTGTCTTCGCCATTCGGATATTCGGTAATGATTACTTTTAGTTTCTTGGGATCAAACACACCAATAGTTTCAAAACGTCCTTCAAAGAATGTGCCTTTTTCACTACTCATCATCTGTAGTGTGTAATCACCTTCTTCACCAAAGTCTTCGTCTGACTCTACTAGATCGACTTCATAGTTGTCAGCTTCCATAACACCGTCTAGATATTCTTGTAGTTCTTCACCATCAACAACTTCACTAACAACATCTGCATTGTAGTCAACACTGTCAACTTCTTCAATGGTTACTCTAGCACTACCATACTCTACACCATACTGATGTACGATTTCATTTGGACCTTCATACCATGGATATTTGTAATCTTCTTCAGTGAGGAAGTCTGCCTCAGGAGGAACTACTTCGATATTATCAAAATCATAATCTTCTGGGTCTTCATTGACCATATAGTTTACAAGATCACTATCGCCATGTTCTTCACAGATGGGTTGCCAAAAGTCATGCACAGCTTTGCTTACATTAATGTATGCACTCTCGCCACCGTATCCCCAAAGTTGAATACGATAGAATCGTGGACCTTTAAGTGTTTCTACTAGTTCTGTTTTTTCTTCATGGGTAGCCATTTTCTTCTCCGTAGCGATCGCTAATTGCAATATCCATGTTCCAGGATATAATTGTTTTAGTACCTTTAGATTCATTTGTAGTACTTCTATGTTTAATCCAAGAAGGGAATGTAATAATATCTCCTTCTTGAACGTCAAATACTTTGCGTTCTTGTGTAACTGGATCAATCCATTCTGTCTTTGGTCCGTCTTCTGGCAACTCTAAATAATATACATTTGTAAAGTTTGCACTGTGTATATGCCAAGCATGGCGTCCGCCATTAGTATATTGCTGGTACCAAATTTCTCCAATGTTAAATGTATCGTACTTGATTTCAGCAAGCCACTTGTGCAAGTGTTCAAACAAGTCTGGTCGAAATAAGTTTACCCATTCACGTTCATAATCAAAACGTCCTGTCTCCCAATCAGACTTTGAAATGTCATCAGTATGTCCTTGTAAATGTTCTCCTACGGCTCTATCAAGTGTTTCTAACAAAGGCTGTTTAAGATTGTCATGTGCATGAAATCTACTTGTTATAATTGGAAAGCTAATATTTTGTTTGTGCATTTATATCTCCATATCAGCAGCAACAATATATCGCCAATCGCTACTTTCTAAGATACCTGGGCGGTGCCAAGTTTTACCTGGAAAAATTAACCAATGTCCTTCCTTAGCTGGAACATATGTTGTGTCACCTTCAGGTGTAGTGTGTGCAAGCTCTGTGCCGCTTGTTTCTAGATTGGCTCCATGTGGCATTTTAATATAATAAACACCACTAAGAACAATATTATTGTCACGTATATGTCGGTGCCAATAATTATCTCTGTCTTCTTGTGTTGAGACACTAGTTCTGTATCCCCAACTTTTAATTGTTTTAATCTGTCGCTCTTGCTTCATATAAGCAAAACAACTCCATATAAAACTCATCTTAAGATTGTTCCAATGTTCACTGGGCAATCCAAATATATTAATGTTTGTTTGATAAGGTGGACTATTTCTCCAATAGTCGCCATTGGAAATTACATGGTCAATGTCTGTACGTATTTGCTGTCTAGCATCTACGTCAATAAGAGAAGTCCAGTCATATAGTTCGTGTTCAGTCATAATACAATACTAACAGACTGGACTTCATTTGTCAACCTCTTAATTAACTGAGCGTAAATATTCTACCATATTTTCTGGAGTAGTTTGCTCATATGGATCTTCGTCAGTGCCTTCGTTGTTGATGCCAGGTTCCTGCCACCACTTCTCTACAACACCATCGTTGAACACTGTCATGTAACGCCATGAACGCAAGCCAAAGCCCAAATGGTTCTTACCAATCAACATCCCCATAAAGCGAGTAAAGTTACCCGATCCATCTGGAATTACTTTTACGTTCTGAATATCTTGCTGTTTAGCCCATGCATTCATTACAAACGCATCATTAACTGAAATACAATATACTTCGTCAATACCTAAACTTTTAATTTCTTCATACTTTTCTTCAAAGCCTGGTAGCTGGTAAGTTGAGCAAGTAGGTGTAAATGCACCCGGCAAGCTGAATACTACTACACGCTTTCCATTTAACAGTTGGTTACTGTTTACATCTTCCCATCGAAACGGGTTTGGTCCATCAATACTTTCGTCGCGAACACGAGTTTTAAACACCACACATGGTGCTTTAAATCCTTCAATCATAGTTTATCCTTTGTGTGTCTCTTCTAATAAAGTGTAGTTGCCTACATAATTATTATACACGATCTAACTAATGTGTCAACCTTTTTATATAGATTTTTCTCTACGTATACCTAATGCTCTACTTGCACGATATAATTTTATACTAACTTTATTGGATTGATTGCCACCGAGTATAGCATAATATTCTACATCATTAACATCTACTTTTCTTAGAAAAAATCCTACGTGTCCTTGCCAACTGCTATTGCCTCTTGGAAATACTACAACATCACCGGGTTGTATATCATCTTTGGATATAGCTTGTCCCCAATCTAAGAATGCCCTTGCGGTAAGCGGATACTTGTGTGCATTGTTGCTTTCGATATTGCTTTCTTCTAGTACAGCATTTGCAAATGCAGCACACCATTCTGTACGTACAGGATCTACGCCTGTAAGCTCACGTAGCTCTGCTCTGTGTGTGCGTTCTGTATAGTGTATATAACTATATGCTCTTATTGCCGGGTTGCCACTAGTTACGCTAATTAAAGACGTTGGTGTAACTTTTTCAATAGTGTTGCCCGGTGTTGTACATGCAGCTATAATCGCCAGCGTACTTACAAATAGGATTTTCTTCATTGGTTATGTTCTCCGTAGAAGTATTTATTTTGATTTTTTTGCTATTAACTTAGCATAAATAACTGTGAGGGCATTAATAAGAGAACAATATGGATTTTTTAACACTTGTACAAGACGTAGGTTTCCCTATAGCTGGAGCGATCGCGGCTGGTTATTTTGTGTTCTTAACATTACGTTTTATTCTTGCAGGTGTTACTGATTCTGTGACTACACTCAAAGGAATTATTGGATCTCTTGACAATCGTGTACAAACTATGAATAATGACTTAGTTAAAATTGATGCTTTACTTTCGTATACTTTAAACGTTAAACCAAACGTAGATAGAATAGCTGCCAATGAAGGCAAGGATGACGCAAGGAGAGATTAGTGGAATTTGAGTTAGCCGAAGTAATTAAAGATTTAGGATTTCCAATAGTTGCCGCATTAGGCATGGGTTATTTTATATTCTTTATTTGGCGTTGGGTAACTGAAACTATTGATCCTATTATAGGCGAAACAATGGGCACACTTATTAAACTAGTTGATCGTGTGCGTATGCTTGATAACGATATGATACGCATGAATATGAAACTATCAATTGTTTTAGAACATAGACATTTACTAGATCAAAAATTAAGTAAAGAACAACAAGTTGAGCTTGATGCAATAGTAGACAAGTACCAGTCAAGAAATGAATCATTTGATTCAACTGGTACATTAGGCAAAAAGGAAAATGAAACAAAAAAGTAGAATTAAAACGGGTTTATGGTATACCATGGAAAAATTTAATAATTTTCTATGGAAGCATGATGACATTGTTGCTGGTATTGGGGTGGGCATGGTAATAGCTGCTCTAATCTTTGTAATACATGGCATTTGCATTACTTGGTTGTAGCAATAAACACACCGTTCCAGTCTTTAGGTAAGGTTTGCGTTTTTTGGAACTCGCAACGTTCAATCCACATAGAATAATATCCTTCCATAACACCACCAAAGTGTCTCATAAGTTTTTCACATATCCATATTGCTTCATCAAATTTTTGTTCTCTATATGCTTCGTACATACGTTGGTGCATTTCTTGACTTTTACGTTCGGCGTGTGTACCTTTAATATCCAACACTGTCCAAATACCAATGCCAACTGTTTTACCTTTAACAGCTAGATCATCTATTTTCAAATAGAAGAAGTCGTCTTTGGTTTCTTGGTACGTTGCATCTCCTACTAAGAGGACACATCCGTATTCTTTACACTTGCTTTCAATTCTTGCTGCTGTCGAGACCGAGTCTCCCAAAACGTCATAACTGTGTCTAGCTGTGCTTCCCATCTCACCCAAGTATCCAAGTCCAGTATTGATCCCTGCCCCCATACCAACGGGAGGTCTTCCTTCAGAAGTGATCTTATCATTAAATTTCTCCACTGCACGTAGCATATCTAATCCACACTGTACCGCTGTACGAGGATGATGCGGATCTTCAATAGGTGCATTGTGTACGTGCATACTTGCATCACCTATGTACTTTATAATCATTCCGTCTGCGTCTAGCACAGGTTGTGTGATTGCATCCATATATGCATTCATAATTTTAGTTAGGCCTTTTACATCATCACCAAATGATTCACCTAATGGCGTAAAGCCTCTTAGATCTGAAAAGCATATTGAAACTTCTTTCTTCATACCGTCTTTGATTAGTGCAGGATTTTCCTGTAATAAGCGCACTACAGTAGGTGATGCGTATCCTGCGAACTGTTTCTTTATTGCTTGCTTTTCTAAAAACTCTCTTACAAATTTGATACCATATACTTGTAATGCTATTATTACAAATACTATAACAGGTGCTGTAACATCAAGTAATACTTTTTCCTGTGCATAAGCGTATATTGAATATGGTATAGTGCCGCCAATTAAAACTACAGTTGTTACTAGTCCTAACCACATCCAGCGACTTAGTAAGATAAGCAATAAACCACCTACTACAAGTGCTATAAGCTCTGCTGTAGGTGCCCAGTCAGGACGCTGTATGTTTGTACCAGCAAACATAGTACCTAACACAGCCGCTTGTACTTCGCCCGCATACACGCTTCCTAGTGCTGTAGGAGCAGGGTTAGCAATGCCTGCGGCAGTTACATCTACTATAACTACTGCACCTTCTAGGTCTTTGGGTATGTTAGTTACACTTATATTTTTATTTCGCTGACTCCAGTCAATCCATACACGACCTTCACTGTCAGTAGGTATAACACCAAACTTTGGTATACGCATTTTTTCAACACCAAACTGATTTAGTTTGATTTGAAAGCTAGGGTCGCCTGCGATAACTCTTAGTGTCTCTAGTGCTAGACTAGGATAAAGAGTACCGTCTACGACGGCGATAGTAGGCATTCTTCTCACAACCCCATCTATCTCCGGCTCAGTCGAAACGATACCTGCACCAACACTGTTATTCTCAAGTTCTGGTACGTTAGCAATAATACCGCCGTATGGTAAAAGTTGCTCCAAGTATTGAGGTTGAATGATTGCTGCCCCAGGATTAATAGGTTCGTTCTTTGTTTTGTCGCTGGGACGACTAGCTAGTACGACTGGTAGTGCTAACATAGTTTCTGCTAGTTCTGCATCTCCGCCTAGTCTATCTTGTTCAGGCATCATTATATTCCACACAACTAAGCCAGCGCCGTTGTTGTATAGTTCTCTTATAATGTCTGAATATATATTACGTGGAAACGGATACTGTCCGTATTTGTCTAGTGCTGCTTCATCTATTTCTGCAACATAGATATTATTCTCTACTGGTTCTTGATTAACTATAAGTTGATCAAAGTAGTTTAGTTTTATACTTTGTAAAAAATTATTAGGATTTGCAAACGCATATACTAATACCCCTAGTGTTAATAATGCCCACCAAGGGCTTAGTAATCGTTTCATTCTGTTTACTTCCCTTGTCCTTTATACTTTTTGTAAGAACGCTTCTTACTCTTGTTCATAGAACTAAACTTTGTTCTACTGTGGTTTCTTCCTTGGCTTGTCTTTTTTGGTTGTGTTTCATGTGCTTCAAAAGTTTTATGTAATTTCATAACCCTCCTTGGTTATGCACGTATTTATTCTGTTATTTCAAACTTTAAATTTTCGTGATCTGGATATGCAACAACAACTGGTCCTTCCGGACAAGCATAATCAATACGTGCTAATAGTGTTGCTGATCCTGGATCAATCATACTTCTGTGTTCTTCTTCAATTGTAAATGTAAATCCAAACTTATCAACCTTGTCGTTGGCCGGCCCTGAGAATTTGGTCAAACCTGGAATTGCTCTGTGTACCATAAACTTGCTGTCTTTAACTTCAAGTGTAAATCCTTCAACACTACAATCATCTCTATGTTTTTCTCTAGCAACTACAACATCAAATGTGCCGTCTACAGGAGCGTCTGATATTTGGAAATGCTCTGGTGCCCAAGTAAGTATGTCCTTGCTTGAGAACTTGTCCCACACAGTGTAACCACCACCCAGCATTGCTAATGTTGCTGTTACTACACCTATGCCTTTGGTTATATTTTCTACATCAAAACTAATCATTTTTTCATCTTTCCTAAAAGTTTTGCCTTTATGTCATCTATTCCGGTTTGACTGGTCTGCGTCTGTACTCTGGGTTCCTCGTTTTTCCGTCGTAGCTCACTACTGGGCAATACTTCTCTTGTTTTATTTTCGTGAATCCCGTGTGCTTGTGTATCGAGTGTGCTTCTAACTTTTTCGATCCGTTGTCGAAGTTCTTGCTTTCGGGTGTAAAGGTAGGTTTCAAGTAGCTTCTCCTGAAACTTGTCCTCCACTATCTGTTCTACGTGTTCTTTGAACAACCATTCACTTATCCATCTCATAAAGTATTTATTTAATGATCGTATATGTAAGGTCCGTCTTGCACTTTTACAGGCTTACAATAAGCAGTTATTCTATGTTCCTTGGGTACTAGATACTTTGATCCGTAGTTTCCGTACTGTCTAGGTATACGTTTAGCATAGTATTGACATACATCTATACTCCTAAAATACATAGGGCTTGGTTGTTGTGCGTCTGCTATTAACACTACTAGCATAAATGCGTGTATCACTAGATCATTCCTTTGGCCTTTAATATAAAGTAAAACAATCCTCCAAGCATACCAACTAATGCTCCTAATAGTAAAAAGATAGCAACACCGTTTATCATTGCTTGCTTTGCTTCTGCTTGCTTGTATACTTCACGTTCACGTTTGGCTCTAATCTTGCGTTGCATATCTTTTAGCTCGTCCCAAGTTCCAAAGCCAAAACGTATGTTTAGCATTTGTTGAAGCTCTTTTTCCATTTCCATAATTTTCTTTTCGTGAATAAGGAGATTGAGTGCTTCTTCTTCAACTGAGCCTGCGGCTAATAGTTTTCTAAATATTGGAGGATTCTTTTGCATCTGCTGACCTTTACGGAAGTCAGATACACTAGTGTACCACTTGCCCATTTGGCCCATACAATTTTCAAATTCTTGACCAGCGTGTACGAATTTTTTTACAGTATTAAACGCTGTGGTTGCCGCGGCTACGGCTGTAAATGGATCTAACATATTTACGCCCTTCTACAGAGGCCCTAAACTCTGCTACGAATATTTAGCCAAAAATAAAGGGGCTGTCCCAGGCCCCTTATTGTGCAGACGCTCCTCAGCAACTGCTAAATGTATTTACAATATAATGTGTAAGAATAAACTACTATGTTAATTTAATATTGTGTAACTGTTACTGCACAACCGTTTGCATTTGTGCAATACTGTGTAAGGCTGTATGAGTTTGTTCCTGTGTCTTGGTAACTACTACCAAGTTGACGAGCAGTGACCGTATTAGGACCGCCTGCATTAGTTACGTCTATTGAAGCACTATTATTCATTGACCTTTGATAAAGTGTTACATCGTTGTCATCACCAGTTACTTCAATCTCACTATATGCTTCTCCGTAACTGTCGCTCTGAACCTGTACATAATTGTCATCGCCTGTGATTAGAATATTGGTTTCTTTAGTGCCGCCCCAATCTTGATTACTATAATTGTGACTTCCACTACTGTGGTTTGAAAAGAAGTTTTGTACTTTGTTGCGATCACCTATGATTCCAATGTTTGATTCATTGATGTTGTTGTTACCTGTTCCAGTAGCGTGTGCTACAACAACCTTATTGTCATTGCCAACTGTACCACTATTGACTATAGCATTGTCACTTGCGACACCATCTGCCCAGTTATGTGCGTTGCCGTTTACATCTTTACAATTTGAATCATTGCCGTTTGTACAATACTGGAAGTAGTTGTCCGTACCATCTTGTATAACTTGCATTTCTAAGTTATCACCTGCTTGGTTAATATAAATGTCATTTGCATAACAGGCTTGACTAAAAAAGTAAGTTAGTATAATTGCTATTCCTAAATGTGTTCCTGTTATTTTCATTACTGTCTCTGGTTTATGTCTATTTTATTATTACCTGCACCTAGCATATAATCATATATTACTTCATCACTCTGTCCAATATTTATACGGTATCCGTATTCTTGACTCAAGTCTAATCTTAGATAGTTGTTTATGTCTGTACTAGTACGTGTTACTATCCAACTTGGGTCTTCTATCTGTAGTGTGATACGAGTTGTTTCATCGTACCCACCTTGTTGCTGATTGAACAGTTGTTGATTTGATGCTTTTAGTTCATCTCTAAACAATGCTGTCAGTGCCGCATTTAATTGATCTATCATATCAACTAGCAGTTCACCTAGGTAATAGTCTACACTATAATCTAAATCTGTTACCCAAATATCTTTAATAGTTTCTGCAAGTACATCTTCGTCTAGCTCATCAAATTCTAGTGCATCAATATCAAGAAAGTCAAACAGTCTCTTTGTGCGTTTGCGTATTTGATCTTCTTCCTCTGCAACTACTGTTTTCTTACGTAGTATTAATAGGTTGTTGATTTGATCTTCGTCTAAGCTGATAATAACAGGCTTACTTGGTAACTGTCCACTGTGTGAAACCTGTGTTGCCTGGAACGCTTGATTCATTACAACAAAGCCTTCATCAGTTTCTACTTTGATTTCTCCTGTTACGCAGAATCCAGCACTATCACAACTAGGCAATAGTGTTACCATACTGCCACCAATTTCATCTACAACCATAATAAAGTCTGTACCACGTACACTTATAGTTGCACTTGGTGTGCGTACTCTTACATTTTGTCTTGAGTTTTTAGCAATTTGTCCACTAGCATAACGTACTGTACCTAGTGCGGCTCGCATATCTAATTTACCTGTTCCACTAGATGGATCATATACAAAGTCGTCTATAACCAGTATACTATTTTCAATAACATCAACTCTAGTATCATCGATAAAGTCAAGACGCATCTTGCCTTTGTCTGTTCTAGCCGTGTCCATTGATTGTAGAGCTATACCTTGGGTGTTACCAACTACATTACTCTCACGCACAATCTCACCAGAACCTTTTAGCTCTGTTACTGTACCAATGTTAGCACTAGCTTGTGAAACTGTAGTCAGGAGGCCGATAAATGCGAGAGCTAATAGTTTCATACTAGTCGCTCTGTGTTATGTCTACGTCTTGACTGTCACCGTTGAATGTTGCATCAATTGTGCTACCATCAACACCGCTTTGTGTAATATCATAAGTACTGCCGCCACCTGTGATGCTTAGTGTAATAGTGTGTCCGTCTAAACTTGCACCACCGCTTGAATTAATAGTAATAGCATTACCTTCGTCACTGTTGGCACTTGTAGTTGCTAGTGAAGCTGAGTTATCTGATGTTACTGAAATTGCACTGTCAACACCGTCTACAGTTACATTAGTAATGTTGTTGTCACCATCCATATCAAATATGATAATGCTTCCGCCAGCGTCTGCTGTTTCACCAATGTTAAATGTATATGTGTTGTCATCACCGTCACCGTCGATGTCTAGTTTAACATTTTCACAGTTGCCTGATCCTGCTGTACCTAAGCTATCACAGTTTAATGTTACAGCATTTGAGTCTCCAAAGAAATCCCAAGTGCCTGTGTAATCTGCTCCGTTAATAACTGCGTCAATAGTGTTCGTATTACCCGTTTGTGTAATACTAAACGTCATATCGTCGCCTTTGATTGTAAAATCTGTTGTTGAATCACCTATTTCGTTGTCTGTGCCATCTTGGACTATATCTAAGTCTAAGTTATCACCTACCTGAGTAATGTATATATCATTAGCCAGAGCGGTGCTAGTTACAAACAAGAAAGGTATTATGTATAAAAGTTTATTCATTTTATTTGCCCTCGACTTTCGTCTTATTGGTTACTTTCCTCTTGTTTCATTGGTACACAATAGTTGTCTGCGCTGCAATTTAGTCTTGCATCTGGCCATTTCTCTAATGCTTCGCTTAGTATCATTGGCCGTATCTCAGGCATACCACCTGTGTACGTATCGTCTTTAAATTTCCACAGTTCACGTTGTTCGCCCTCGTGTACCATTTCAATTACACCTTGTTCTATCGCTGCTCGTACCGCATAGTTAACTGGTTCGTTAACACTGTAGCCGGTTTCAGCTTCTACAAGTTTTGTCCCCAAGTCAAAAAACTTGAAGATGTCCGCTCCGGACCTATAGCTCGCGATTGTCTTTTCGGTTGCTATGCTCATTAATACCTTACCAGTACTAACGCTTACTAAACGCATTACAACAGTTACAGTGTCTACTCTGTATTCTGTTTGCACACCGATACCTAAGTATCTTGCTCCTGCGCCTCCTACTGCTGTGTTGCTGTCATACCCGACAATTCCCCCTTCGAGTATAAGCCCTGCAAACAACATCGGCTTCAACGGTGTAGGACCGTTTGGAAGTTGTTTTTCATAAACTTCCCTTGTGCTTCTAATAAGTTGACGTTCTTTAATCAAATTATCCATACCCACACGCTCTACTACTTCAAACCAAACGCCATTACCTACATCTTGGAGTGCTTTAATAACCCATACTTCTGAACCTTGGGTTACTGCGCTCGACAAGTTGGCGATATTATCCGCCGGCTTACGCTGTCCTGTTGCATCTCTGAAACCGTAAACAGCGATTGTAATCTTTGGTCCATCTAATGCGGGGACCGCCGCTAGTCTATCTTCAATCGGACTAACCTGTACTGTAGGTGAATCTGCTGTATCTCTTAAAGTTTGTATGCTCTGCTGTGTAGCACAGCCCTGTAGAAATACAATGCCAATTCCTAACAATAAAAGCGTCTTTACTAGTTGCATTAGAAGTTAAACTCCCCTGCGCCTGGTATAGTGATTTCGGTAGTTGTACCGTCCGCACCAACGATTGTTAAAGTTATACTGCCTGTTGTTGGATCTTTAACCCAAGTAAGTTGTGAGCCTTCGATCTCTGCTGAGCCTGTATTAGTGCAAGTATCTCCACAATCAGCAAACATAGCGTCTACCATTTGTTTACTTAGATTAGCGTAAATTCTACTTTCAATATTTCTAAGAAATTTATTTAAAGTAGTGTTTTCTAATTCACGCTCAATACGAGCTGCTTCTGCCTCTGCTGCCTTGCGCCTGTCTTCCTTACGATTATGCTGTAACTGTTCAACACTTAGTACGTGTGTAGAATAGCCATTACCATAATGGAAAGCTGGCGATTTAAATCCCCATACCAAATCTGCTTGCGCTGAATAGGGTATAGCTAGTAGTCCTAGCACTAAAAATATCTTTTTCATAATTTAACTCCGTATACTTGTATTTATTGGATTATCGAAAACATATCTATAGCACTATAATAACAATACTATTTATCGTATGGTGTAAATTTTTTTACACCTACTTAATGATTATAAATATATGTATGGACGATAAAATAGAAAGAAATCGACAAGAACAAGAAGCTCTATGGAAAATATGTGGAGAACTTGCTGAATATCACGAAGAACTACAATTTGAAACTGCATTACCTGATGAAGTTGAAATGCTTGAACGTGATAGAATTAGTGATGCACTTGCAAAATCTGAAGGCAATCAAACTAAGGCTGCCAAACTACTAAAGATAGGTAGAACTAACCTAATTGCTAAAATGAAAAAATATGGATTTCCGTTTATTTCTTGCCAATAGCAAAAGCCATCTTACCGCCAACACGTGAACTATAGTAGTTCTTACCGCCTTCAATAAGAACTCTGCCTGAGAACGTTGGTGGATATACAGCATTAAATTGACCTAACACAGCGTTTTCACCTTGCTTGCCCATCTTAGTGTATAGTTGGATAATGTCTGACTGGTTTAGTAGTGCAATAGCACCTTTAGAAAATTTATCGTCTGCATTAATAAATTTAGCAACAGTTTTACTTGCAGCACTTAGTAATGCATATCCTGCATTAAATCCTTTGGTTTCTAGTTTAACAGCAAAATTAGAAATTAAATCAGTTGCTTGCTTACTCATATTTTGTAAGTCTGCTTTACCTTCTTTAATATATTTTTTAATCTCATTATTTAAGGTGTCATCAATGTTAGGCACTTGTAAATATTTTCCTACTTCAATCGGTCCGTTATACTGAGTTTGTTCTGCAATAATTGCTACAATGTTTGCAGCATATTCTGCTACGCCACCTGGCTCAACAATTTCGTTTCCGTTTTTTCGTGCTTTATTAACAGCATCATTTAGATTTTTAGCACTTGCTGCAGCGCCTTGGCCACCTTTTGAACTAATGCCAATTTGTGCGCCATTAGGTGCAATCATAAAACTATCACAAAGTGCAGCATTCATACTTTGCGGCCACATAACACGACAGTCTCTCCATTCAGCACCATCTGCTAAAATTTGTCTAGCATCTTCTGCTTGACCTTTAATTACTCCGCCCATTAATGCTACTGGTTGCATAATTTCACCAAAATAATCTCTAATTGCTGCTTGCTGTTCATACATGCCCTCAAATGTTACAGAGGGGTTACCTTGTGATAAATTTTGTAATGCTGTTTTAAATACTTCTTTAACTTGATCGTCTGCGTTACTAACAACAGTATTAATAATACTATCAACGCCAATAAATTCTTGTTCAGTACGGATTAATGCTTGTGGGTCAAAACCAGCTGCAAACTTTTGTGCGCCTTTTGTTTGTAAAGCCCATCCTGGAGGTGTTTGTTTGTTTTTCCAACTTCCCATAAGATCAAAGCCTACTGCCTGCATATACTTGCCCCAAAATACATGATTGCCATCCTGATCATCTAATTGTGCAACACCAAATGCTAACATGTCATTACGGGATTTGTTTACCCATTCAATTTGTGCGCCGCCTTGTTCTTCCTGGAATGCCTTAATTGCTTCATCACGTTCTTCGGGTGTTTCGAACTTGCTCTGTTGTGCATCTGGAAATGCAATTACTTGTACAATACTATATTCACGACCATCATGGTGTGTAAACTTATCACCAGCATCACGGCCAAAAAAACCTTTTGATTCTTTGATATAAGTTTGTTCTACAATTTTAAAATCACTGAAGCGCATTATTAAGTTCCTATTTCTTTTTAGTATTTATGCTAGTTTAGGAAACAACATGTCTATGCAGAACTTATCTACGTCCTCTTCGGGTAATCCTAGTGATTTCATTACATTAGGTGTGTGCGGATTTTGTTGCTGGTTATGACAGTAATAGTCTTGTGATGCTTGTACTAGTGCTTTGTCGCCTTCGCCTTTACTAGCACCTACTTCATCAAAGTATGCACGAAGATTGTCTGTTGCTATACGGATAATTTCTGTTGCTTCTTCTTCTGTCTTTACATTACCTGCGGCTAGCATTTTGCCAGTAAAGATGTTAGTAGCCCATTCAGGTAGCTTACGTTGCTTCTCAGGAACAAAGTGTTCTACACTTTCAAAGTATCCTTGGATCATAGGATGGTTAGGATCAGCACTAGGGCTAAAGTCGTGGAAGGCTCCTGTCATTTTATTCTTACCTGAAATAACATCAAAGCCATATATTGGCGCTGGATTATCTAGTGTCGGAAATATACATACGTGCATCATCCATAAGCCTTTAGACTCACGTGCATCAACTACATCAATATGAGCTCGTCTAACATTATCATTAGCCCACACGCGGTTAATCCAACCACCATCGGGGCGGTTAAAATAATCCAGTCCTGGTTCATTAATTTCAGTAGCTTGTTCGTCAAAGATTGTAATAATCTCATCTTTGCAATCAATCAGCTTGTTCCAGATAGTGCTCAATGTCTAACTCCATTAGTTCTTTAAATAAATTGGTTGCGCTTTCAAATACATATTTTGCTTCATCGGCCATATCATCAGTTGTCTTTGCACGTATTGCTTCTTTAACTTCGTTTAGATCTCCGTCAAACTGATACATTCTTCCCTCGCCTGGGGCTTTTCGTGCAATCATTTGTCCGCCGCTTAGATCTCCCATATGTAGTACATATATGTGTGCCATTAGTTTTTGTGGGTCTGTCATTATTCCACGCATGTGTTCGATGTATTCATGTGTACTTGGTACTAGTGGCGGAGGGTTTTCGTTATCTTCCCATAATTCTAAAAAATCTTGTTCTATTGCCATCTTGCGTGACAATTTTGGTGGCAAGTCTATAAACAATCCGTTTACAGCAGCCATTGCTTCTAGTATATCATATTTCTTATGCTGATTCCAAAGATATGTTGCATAAAACTTTGGATTAATTTTACCACTCATTAATACTTTTACATAGCCTTGACGCTCTGCATTAGTATGTGCTTCTTTTGTTAATTCTTTTAAATTGCTCATTCTTTATCTAACCTTAACTGTAAGGGAAAACCTCTTTCCCTGCTTGCATTTACACTTTCAACAGATTTTTGTTCTGCTATCTCATAAGTATATATGCCTACTACAGCTGAGCCTTCACTATGAATGGTTAGTGTAAGTTTTTCGGCAGTCTCTTGACTGTGATTAAACACTAGTTTCATTAAATCAATTACCCATTCCATTGGAGTAACTTCGTCATTTAACATTACTACCTTGTATTTTGACGGTTCTGAAATTGTTACTTTAATTTTTTCATCAATTTTTACTTCATCGATTGTGTCTGTCATCATAAATGCTCCTTGATAAATGGGGGAGATATTTCACTCCCCCTAGACTGTTTAGCCTTCGATTGTTTCACCTGAGTTAATTTCAATCTTCTTAGGCTTTAATGCTTCTGGCACTTCACGCTTAAGATGAATGTTTAGCATACCTAGTTCAAGTTTAGCATCTGCTACTTTAACGTGGTCTGCAAGTGTGAACTCTCTACGGAAATTACGTCCGCCAATACCTTTGTGTAGATAATTGACTTCGTCATCTCCTTTAGGAGCTGTTCCTTCAATCTTTAATTGATCACCATCTGTAGTAATCTCAAGATTGTCCATACCAAAGCCTGCAACTGCTAATGAGATCATATACTCATCTTCGTTGATTTGTGCTATGTTGTATGGTGGATAACCATTTCCGTTTGGACTATTTGCGAACTGTCTTTCCATTTCGTTGAATAGTCTGTCAAAGCCAATTGTAGCTCTGTGGAAGTTTGGTAGGTCTAGAGTTGTTAGTCTTGTCATTTTTTTTCTCCTTTATAAAAGCAAGATTAATGTATGAGATCCCATTTGGGCATCTCGGTTAAATGTAAAAAAGAATCAGTCTTTTCTACACGTTTATTTATCACAAATGATTACATCATTCCATCCATTCCTGGATTCATCATTGGTGAATTTTGTTGTTTATTTGGATCTTCTGGTACATCAGTAATTACACATTCTGATGTCAATAGCAAACTAGCAACACTAGCCGCATTAATTAATGCTGTCTTAGATACTTTTGTTGGGTCAATAATACCCATTTCTATCATATCGCCGTATTCACCATTAGCAGCATTGTATCCGTAGTTATTATCGCCAGCAAGTATACTGTTTACTACAACGTCAGCACTGTCGCCTGCATTATTACAAATTTGTCTTATTGGGCTTTCAATAGCACGAAGAACAATGTCAATACCAGCATCTTGATCTGCATTAATGCCTTTTAAGACACCTAAATTTTCTTTTGCACGTAAAAATGCTACACCGCCGCCTGCTACAATACCAGCCTCTACAGCTGCACGAGTTGCATGAAGTGCATCATCTATTCGATCTTTCTTTTCTTTCATTTCAATTTCAGATGCGCCGCCTACTTTAATTACAGCAACACCACCGTCTAATGCAGCAAGTCTTTCTTTGGTTTGACCTCTATCGAATTCGCTATCTGTATTTTTAATTACTGAATGATATATATTAATACGATCTTGAATTGCTTGTTTAGAGCCTCCACCGTTTACAATAGTACAGTTATCTCTAGTTACTTCAACACGACCGGCTGTACCTAAATGTTCAGGTGTAGTTTTATCTAAGGACATTCCTTGATCTTCTGAGATAATAGTTGCACCAGTTAATGCAGCAAGGTCTTTATACCCTTCAACTCTTGCGGCTCCAAAGTGTGGGGCCTTAACAGCACATGCTTTAATAACACCTCTAGCTGTATTAACAACTAGTGTAGATAATGCTTCGCCTTCAATGTCTTCTGCAATAATTAAAATTGGTTTTCCGTGTTGTGCTACACCTTCAAGTAATCCTACTATATCACGTATATTTGAAATTGTCTTGTTAACAATTAATACAAACGGTTCTTCTAGTTCACAAGATTGCTTATCTGGATTATTTATAAAGTATGGACTAGTAAGACCTCTATCAAATTGCATACCTTCAACAACTTCTAATTCGTCTTGTAATACTTTGCCGTTCTCAACAGTAATTACACCATTCTTGCCAACCTTTTGCATTGCTTCTGCAATTAAGTTACCAATCTTAATATCATTGTTAGCACTAATACTTCCTACTTGTGCAATTTCTTGCTGTGTTGTACAAGGCTTTGAGAGATTATCAAGTTCAGTTACAATTGCCGACGTTGCTTGATCGATGCCACGCTTGAGATCCATAGGATTCATTCCTGCAGCAACATATTTCATTCCTTCAGCAATAATGCCTTGTGCTAATACTGTGGCTGTAGTTGTTCCGTCACCAGCCTCATCGTTTGTTCTCTCAGCGGCTTGCTTAATCATTTGCACACCTTGTTGTGCAATAGGATCTTTAAGCGCAACTTCTCTTGCTACACTTACACCGTCTTTAGTAACAACAGGCATCCATTCTTGCTGTAGTACTACATTACGTCCTTTAGGACCTAGTGTTACTCTTACTGCGTTTGCTAGTGTGTTAACACCATCTACTAATTTAGTTCGGGCTTCTGCACCAAACGTTACATCTTTTGCTTCTAACATTTTTGTCCTCCGTTATTCTTAATTACCAATTGTATTCTTTTCATACACAGGATTGTGAGTTTGTGTACATCGAACAAATGTTGTGCATCGACTTAGATGTTTTAGTCTTATTGCTCCAGCATATGTGCAAGTACTGCGCACACCTCCTAGAATGTCCTGTACTGTTTTGGCTACAGCACCTCTATAAGGCACAAGCACTGTGCGTCCTTCTGACGAACGGTAATCTTTAAGTCCGCCAAAATGTTTGTCATTTGCACTTTCACTACTCATACCATAAAATTGTATAAACTGTTTTTGTTCATAGTGTGGCATATAATTACCGTTATCTAACAATGTTGCTTCATTACTTAGATAATGTTTAGAAATTATATCTCCCCCTCCCTCATCATGTCCGGCCAGCATTCCTCCCAACATAACGAAGTCGGCACCTCCAGCGAATGCCTTAGAAACATCTCCAGGTGTAGTACATCCTCCATCAGCAATGATATGTCCACCAAGGCCGTGAGCAGCATCAGCACACTCAATAACAGCACTAAGCTGAGGATAACCCACGCCAGTTTGAATACGAGTTGTGCAAACGCTCCCAGGGCCGATGCCCACTTTAATAATGTCTGCTCCATTTAGTATTAACTCCTCTGTCATCTCTCCGGTTACAACGTTACCTGCTATGATGACTATATGCGGATAAAGCTCTCTAAACTGTTTAACAAATTGTACAAACCGTTGACTGTATCCGTTTGCAACATCAATACAAACATACTTCAGTTTAGAATCAGTTTGTTCGTATACATCTCGAAACTTAGCATGATCACTATCTGTAATACCAATACTCATTGCTACAAATTCTGTTCTCTCCGGAAACTTATTATCAAAATAAGCAACAAGATCTGTAACGCTGTATGTTTTAACTAAACAACTAAAGATATTAGCTTCTGCTAATTTATCAGCCATTTCAAACGTACCAACACCATCCATGTTACTTGCCATAATAGGCACTCCACGGAAATGACGATGATTTACATTATCAGGAAAGTCTGGTTTATAGTTACGGAACGTGTATCCACGTTCTAAGTCTACTTCTTTTCGACTACCTAATGTGCTTCGTTTAGGACGAATAAGAACATCTTTGTAGTCTAACTTTATGTCTTCTTCTAGACGCATGTTATTTCTTTCGCTTCTTACCTGGTGTTCCTAATTTACCTTCTTCATCTTGGCGTTGCTTCTTAAGCCAACGTGCTCTACCTGCGGCTTTTGCTTTCGCACGTTTTTCACTTGGCTTTACGTATTCTTGACGTTCACGTATTTCTTGGATGATGCCAGCTTCTTGAACTTTCTTCTTAAAAATTCTTAATGCTTTGTTAACATCTCCGTTTCTCACTTCAACAGTTAAACCAGACTGTGCCGGCCTATCTGAATTGCGATTGTTATATCTATTATTTGTTCTCAAGTTTTCCTCCTAGGATTTCTGTTAGATAATCTAATCCAAATATTTGATTCTTACTTATAATATTATAATACGAATCAGTGGATTTTGTCAACCAGTAAGTTTTATCTTTGGATAGAAAGAAACCACTTAATGCTCTAATATTGGGTGAACTGTTGTCTATATCCATAATAACTATATCAGCTTTATGAAATGCCGCTAATAACCATTCAACTTGATCAATACTTTCTTCTTCAAATAGATAGACATGTAAATGTGCATCAAAATTTGATATAAGATCTTGAAATTCGTCTTTAATTATTTTGCTTGGGTGTATTAATAGAAAACTTAGTTCGGTAGTGTGTAGTATGTCAGGTGCTGTGATTATTTTTATATCACTCATCTTTTCCTCTAATGTTTTTCCATAATGATGAATTTTTTTGTTCTTCGTTCTGTATATATCCCGTATTAGTATTAGTAGCTTCCGTTGTGGTCTTAGTTACTTGTTTACCATTATCTTTCATTATATAAGATTTTTTATGTACATATTCTTCCCAAGGTAAAGAATCTATTGTACCATCAAGATACATTTGCTTAAACAATTTTAAACTTAGTGTAGGGTTATCTGTTTTCCAAAACTTCTTAGCGGCTTGTAATTCTTCGTCTTCTTCTTGCTCATCTAAGATCTGTTGTCTTTTTTTTAAGTCGTCATCGTCGTATGCAGGATCGTATTCATCGTCTGAATGCCAATGCCTAGTGTCAATTCTGCCGTCTTTGGTAGTGTCTACCTTTTCAGGTGCTGTAGCACTTCCTCCGGTGTCCTGCTCGGTACTAGTTCCTTCTTGGGTTTCGCTACTGTCAGGAACTTGTTCTTCTGTAGGTTCCACATCGCTCCGTCCTGATAGACTTTCTTCATCATTGGTTTCTCTATCTCGTTCATCAGGTTCCACATCAACATCTTGTATATCGCTGTCTGTAGGTTCATCCACTGTTCCATCTACTTCTTCCTTTTCTTGAGTCGACGCAGGATCATCAATATTATAGCCAGGGTTGTCAACTATTGCTTGAGCTCTTGCTCGCTCGTATTCTTCTCTCTCGAGCCGAAGACGTTCACCGCTATCATCTTCAAGTTCTTTACGTCTAAACTCAAAGGTATATTGTGCGGCTATTAATAGTAAGACAGCAAGTGGATCAAACACAAAGATAATAATTATAATAACCCAACGTACAGCTTCTTCAAGCATACTATTATCTGCGGCTTCCCCATATACAAATTCAGCAATGTATTTAATTGGTCCTACTTCTGCTTCTAGTTTGCGATATTCGCCTTCTAGTGCAATTCGTTCCTCAGTAAGTGTTTCTATCTCAGAAGATGCTGTTCGAATACGTTCAGACTGTTCGTCTATGGCCGTTTGGACTTCGTCTGCATTGTCTTTGTTACCGAGTTGTGCTCTAAGTCTATTAATAAGTTCATTTGATTGTGCTACTTGTGCTTCTGCACTTTCACGTAGTCTTTGAATTTCGTCCCTTGCTGTAGCAATAACAGGGCTTTCAGTTTGACGCACTTCGTCAATCTTGCCTAGCATTGTAAGCTCACGTTCTTTGAGTGCAGGTATCTGTACTGTGCGAATGTCTTTAACAACGTCTGCTAGTCTTGTACGCTCTGCATCTACAGTAGATGTTGCATCTTTACGTACTTGTGCTACTTCGCCTTGTATTTGTGTGATTCTATCACGTTGTCCTTGTACCCATTTAGCAAGGGCTGTACGAGTATTGCCACCAAACAATCCATCGCTTGTTACACCAATGATTGCTTGTCCGGCACGTACTTGTCCTT